>ENA-OUQN01000050-OUQN01000050.1-human-gut-metagenome-genome-assembly--contig:-NODE-50-length-92640-cov-9.927904_pt1 | contig 92640 bp, 78 predicted proteins | sample MGYA00237950_ERZ548832 | MGnify/ENA primary metagenome ERZ548832 (study PRJEB26490, sample SAMN05194703) | human gut metagenome | biome: terrestrial biome; feature: human-associated habitat; material... | reverse complement strand
GCAGCAGCAACATCACCACCGCCATCAGCGAAGTGAGCAGCGCAAAGAAGGCAAAGGCCATCCGCTACTACAACACGTTAGGCACCGAATCCTCCCACCCATTCAAAGGCTTCAACATCATGGTGACCACCCACACCGATGGCACCACCACCGCCAAAAAAATCCTCCACTAATCCCCCCACGCCCCACACACAAATCCCTCACAAGATTCCTTTGGTGAGCGAAAAATCACACTCGCCAAAGCAATCTGCGTAAAACTTGGGGAGGGATGTGGGTTAGCGGAGTAGGGTGTAGAGGAGGTAGGCGATGAAGATGAATAGAAGTAGGGAGGGGATGCTGCATGTGCAGGAGCGCATTTTGGGCATTTCACCGTTGGCTTGGGCTTGGCGCATTCGTTCGAGCAGTTTTTTCTGCATCTGGTCGGTCTCAAATGTGCGTTTTGCGCCTCGTGGCAGGTCGCTGCTGTGGGGAATGAGGATTTCCCTTGGGCCACCAGTAAATGGGGCCACCACGCCGCGCTGTTCGAGTTCGCGCATCAGTTCCGTTGCCTCTTTCTCGTCGATGCCAAAATAGTGCATCAGCATGGGCACAGTGATGGCATCGCAAGTGGATATGTATTCCACGGCGTTGTCGTAGAGGGTGGGTTTTTCATCGTCGTCGATGATGTTCTCTTCCGAGAATGGGGGAGGCAATTCGCCGTCGGGTTGGTCCACAGGTTCAAACGACTGTTCTGCTGTGGGCACATACAGGAAATCGCCATCGGCTTGCAGCACCGACTGACATTCGGGGCAGATCACCGAATTGCCCATCGCTGCGAGGGCTTGTTCCTCTACTGATATTTCGTTGCCACATTTCGGGCAGGTGAATTTCTTTATAGCCATAATGCTTACATTTTATCAAAAATTAGCCCCACAAGGGTGTAGAGCAAGAAAAATCCTGCCGTGATGCAGATGGTGGTGAGCACGCACCCTGCCTTCGACATGGGCTGGCGGGGCGAGGGCTGGCTCGGTTTGCGCTTAGCCGCAGGGCGGGGTTTGGCTGGTGTGCGACTTGTGCGCGATGGCACAGGTGGCGGCGTGCTCTGCTTCGCTGTGGCAGCCTTTCGGGGGGCTGCTGTGGTGCGGCGTGCGGCAGGCTTCGGCGCGGAGGCTTTGGCTCTGCGCTTGGGAATGGGTGGGGGCGTGTCGTCGCCGTCGTCATTGCTATTGGCATACGGCATTTGGAACGTGGTGAGGCACTTCGGACAAACCACAGTTCCTTTCTGACGGCGCAGGTCGGCAACCGACACCTCATTCTCACGACCGCATTTAGGGCAATAGCATTTCATACCTTACAATGAGCGTAGTGTGTGTGATTACTCGTAGTGGATAGTGGCTTGCTGCACGATTTTCCACTGCCTACCCTCTTTCACGGCACGGCCAGGCGCATCGGTGACGATGCGTGTTTTGCCGGCAGAAATCTGTATGTTGTGGCCAGTGCAGGCACGGGTGAGATTCTCGGTAGGCATCATCAGTGCCAACTGATGCACGCCGGCATCGTTGATTACGGCAAAGGTGCCTGTTGTGCCGTCGGCGGTGGTGAGCACGAAGATGCTGTTGCCTGGCTCAATGTGGGTGGAAGCCGCCAAAAACACGCCCTTATCGTCGGGGCGAGAGAGGAAAATCTTCGATGCGCCAGCCTTTTTCTCAGGCTTTGGCATGGCGGTGGCTTTCCCCACGGTCACTTGGCGTGGTGCCACGCTTGCACTTGCCGCCTGTTCACGCTCCTGTTCCACCATAGCGATACGCGTTTCGATTTGGCGCAGACTTTGTTCAAATTCCTCGTTGCGCTGCTTCAGCGCCGTTTTCAGGGCGGTAATCTCATTGTCCTTCTCCTGCTTCATTGCCTTGATTTTGGAGAACGCCACCCCCGACATCACAATGCCAGTGATACCGCAAAGTGTGAGCACACCCATCACCAGCAGGTTTGGTCCGCTGTCGTCGGTAGAGGTGGCAGGCTGTGCCATTTCCTCGACTTGTGGTGCGGCGGCAGCGAGGCTGTCGGCGGTGTTGTCGGCATCGTTGATGCGGCTTTGCAGACTTTGCTCGGTGCTGGCAGAATCAAGGTCCACAGCATTCTGCCCCCACACAGGCATCGCCGCAAGTAGCAATATGATAGTAATCAGATGTTTCATAACGGTATGGATTATAAATTTTTCAGCAAATTGTAACGTATTACACCAATGATAGGATAGAAGAAAGGCACATCTTCCACCACGGCACCCGGCTCGTAACGGCCTTGCAGATAACTGTTGATGCCGGCGATGAGATAGTTTGCCACATTCTCATCGACCACGGCCTTGAACGTGTTGAACACCTTGTTGTCAACGCCCAACTCGTCGCGCATCACAGCGTCGCAAAGTTCGATGAAGAACTGGTTGAACTGCTTCACCTCGTTCACAATGTTCTCACGCACGCCGAGGTCGTTCACCTTGTCGATGGTGAGTTGTTCCTCGTCAATCATCGAGTAGCAATACTTCATGGCGTTCACGTTGCGTGGGCGCATCATGTCGATGAGTGTGCTCATTTCGGGCGATGTGTGGCTGTCGAGGCGTTGGTTTTCGAGGCGCACGCCACCACGGCAGGTGATTTGCTTCGGGCAGTCGCGCTCCACCTTAATGCTGAACGGCTCGGTGTATTTCTCGCCAAACACACGCTCCAGAATGCTCTGTGTGATTTCGGTCACCAGTTCGCGGCTGCCCAGTATGTTGAGAATCTTCGAGCCTGTGCCACTGAAGTAGATTTGCTTTGGCTTCACGAAATTGCGGTGCTTCATCGACGAGGCGATGTAGTAGATGAGCGCGCTGTAGAAGTACACAAACACCAGTTTACGCTGGTCGTCGCCACGCAAGAGGGCGTTGTAACTGTAGAGGTTGCGGTCCATTGGAGGCAAACCACGCAGTTGCTCCACATTCTCGATAGAGAACAGGAAGGCGTTGATGTCCTCGCTGCGCTTGCCAGCCATGATGGTGTTCATGATGCTGTTGAGGTAGGTGACATCGGGGTTGTGCTCCACCAGCTTGCGGAAATATTCGGTGTAGTGCTGGAGCAGGGGATTGTTGTCGGCATCGTGAGGGCTGAAAGCGTCGCCGAAGATGGCGTTGCCGGCGAATCGGAACGACGAGATAGCCACAGGCACCGTCTTTTGCTGGTCGGTGCTGGTTTGGTAAATCACCGTGTCGCTGGTGCCGCCACCGATGTCAACCGACACATAACTGCTGCCAGCCACATCTGCGCCCTTGTAGTAGAACGCTGGGGCGATGGATTCGGGGTAAACATGCAAATTGTTGTCGATGTTGCCGCCGATGTAGGTGTTGAACAGTTCTTCCCACGCTGTTTCAAGGCGTGAACGGTCGGCGCCGCCCATGCTCACAGGGTAGAAATACACCAGACGCACCTTGTCGAGGTCGGCGTTTTCGAGCAGCGCCTTTGCCTTGATGAGCAATACGATTTCACGCAGGAATTCCTTCGAGAGCGTGTTGTCGCCCATCCATTTGAGGTTGGTGGCCACTTCGTAGCCATCGAAATATTGGCGTTCGTAGAGGAACGGAATGTTGATGTCGCTGAAAAGGTTGGTGCCACCAGCCGCGCCACGGTTGTTAGCCAATGCGGTGCGCAGTGGGAAACCGTAGATGTCGTCGATTTCGCGAGGCAGGAACTCGATGCGCTGGAGTTGGTCGGCGATGAGCAGCGAATCCTTCTTCAGCAGCGATGCGATGAGTGTCTGCTCGCGGCTGTCGCTGAAAGTGAGCGGTTGCGACTCCATACCACGCTCAGCCCATTCCACATGGCTGTTGGTGGTACCGAAGTCAACGGCGAAAATCAGTTCCTTCGCGCTTGGGGCGTAGGGTTTCCACAGCGGTACAATCACGCCTTGGAAAGTGCCCAACTCATTGCTCACCGAAGCCTCGATGTAGTCGAAATCGCCTTGCACATCGTAGTAGGTGGTGGCGTAACTCAGTCGAGTGCGAGGTTGCTCGGTCACCTTCGGCATTTCGCCGCTGCCGCCGTCGGAGAGGAAGCGCAGACTGCCGCCGCCGTTCATCACATAGGTGAACAGTTGTACCTTGTAGGCATCTGCACGACCTGTGCGCACGAATGGGAAAATGCTGGTGCAGAGTTGCACGCCGCTGATGATGCGGCCCATGCCCATCTGCTCGCTAAACTGCCATGAGGCATCGTCGATGGGAATATAGGTGCGTGAAAATTCAATAAAGCGCTTTTTGACAGGAATGCGCAGCGTTACCGTCACGCTTCCTGCGCCGGTTTCCACAATGTCGATGAAATTGCGGCCAAGCACATGGCTCGAAAGGTCGGAGGCGTTGAAATATTTGAAGAACACAGGCTTCAACGGCAGTAGATAACTTGCGGTGCTGGCGTTTGCCGTGCGCTGGATATTGCCGTCGAAGTAGTGCTTTTCGTCGATTGTTCCGCCCAAGCGTATGATATTTTCGGTGAAGAAATCGTCGGTGGTGAGGAATGGGTAGAGAATGCTGGTGTCGGGCAGGTGGCGCTCGTCAACAGGCACGCCGCCGGCAAACACCTGTGTGGCACTGTCCCACTCGCGGTTGATGTAGGTGTAGTGGTCCACCGAGCCGTTGAAATTGTTGCGAAGCACCAGCGGCAGCAATTCGCCGTCGGCTTGCTTGCGTGTGGGGGCGATCACGAAGTCGCTGTTGGCGGCACTTGTGGTCACGTCCACCATCTTCTTGCGGTAGAGCGGCGCGCTGAGCACACTCACGGCACTTTCGCCAGCGAATGGGCTGAACTGCATGTCGAGCATCTGGCGCACCATAGGTTCGCGATCGGCTTGCAGGGCGGTGGGGTTGGGGATAACTGCCAAGATGCGGTTGTAGAGTTCGGGCTTGTTGCGCTGAATTAGAGGTAGGTTGTTGACCATATACTGATACACGTTGCCCAATGAGCGGCGCAGGCTGGTGTAGGCGTTGAAGAGCAGGAACAGATGGTAGATAAACTCATCGTCGCGTTGCCAGAGGTCGCGCACCTGACCGAAAAGTTTCACGTTAGGCTCCACATTCACCGATTCCACCACGCCCACATTGGGCGCAGCCATCGTGAACGAGCAGGGGCTGGTGCCGCCTATCACCTGATTGTTGAGCAAGAGGATATACCAGTCCTGGAGTTGTGCGAAGTTGTACACACGGTCGGCTTGCAGGAAGAGTTCGAGCGTTTCGCCGTAGAGGCGGTGCTCTGGCGAAGCCTTCAGTCGCTCCAGTTCGGCGGTCTTGTTCCAGCGCACGATATGGAGCTGGTCGCGGTGGTTTTCGTATTCAAAGAAGAGTTGCGCCACATCGAGGGCGTTGCTCACCATGATTTGCTCGCTGGCTATGCCCACCATGCCTTGTGGCGTGGGTTGCAGGTGCTCAAACGCATTTTTCACGAGGTCGAGTTGCGCAAATGGGCTTGGAATGGCTGTGCGAGGGTTGCGCGACAGTCCGCCGTTCGGGTCTTTGATTTGGCGAATGTCGTCATCGCTATATGGTTCCACTGCAATCCAGTCTTCCGAACTGGTCTTGGTGGTCTTGTTGTTGTATGAAAGAATCTTGCTCATGGTGTGTGTGAGGCTTAATTGATGTTTTCGTATTTTTCGTCAAGAATGTTGCCAGCCGCTTGGTTGAAGAGGTCGAGCAACTTGTATTCCACTGTGCGGTCGCTGTATTTTTTGTTGTCGCGGCTGAGTTTGTTCATTTCGGAGTTGAACGTGTTTTCGTCCACGCTCTTGCGTCCGAAGAAACCCTTTTTGGTCACCACATTGTGGATGATGTTGGAAAGGTTGTTCTCGCCCACGTTGAACAGTTCCACATGGCGCAGATTCTGGTGCATCTCGGTGAGCCATTCGGTGTAGAAGTCGAAGAACTGGTCAACCAGCGTGCGGTAGAACTGCGTGGTGGTGAACTCGCTGCGGATTTTTGGCTCGTCTTGCGTGTAGCCCTGGCCGATGATGGCTTTCAAGGCGGTGCGCATGTAGATAAACAGCATGTGGAACTTCACCATTGGGCGATAGATGAGGTGGCGTGTCTCCTGTCCGAATGTGGTGAAATCCACATCGAGCAAGTCTTTGTCGAGACCATACTCAAACGCCTTGGTGGGCAGGAAGCCGCCCATGCCGTCGAGGAATTGCCTGTCGGCCATACCGGCGAATTTCAGCGCCGCCATCGCACCCACCATTTCCACCAAGTGGGCAGGGTTGTGCTGGTCGCGAATGTTGCCGGGGTCGTAGTCGTAGGGTATCGACGAGGTTTGGTCGCCAAGGTAGAAGATGGCGTTCACGTTGCGGTCGGCGTCGCCGGTGAGCGTTTCGTTGTAGTATTGAAGCGCACTTTGCGTTTTCACCACGAAGTCGGCCTTGTCGATGCTCTTGCCCTGACTGTTGTTGAGGTTGAAGTAGGGCAGCACGGTGAGTCCGCCGATAGGGGCTTGGCGCAGGAAATTCTTGTTGCTCACGTCGAGGTTTTGCGCTTGGCGAATGTTTTTCACCAAAATCGGGAAACCAGCCGCGCCTGTGCCGCCGAATATGCTGCTGATGAAGAAAATGCGGTCGCCCTCGCCAAACACGTTGGCAAACGCCTTAAATTCTTCGCTGTCCTTAATCATGTTGAGCGCCACCGAACCGATGTTTGGCGATCCCACGAAACCGATGTTCATCTTGTTTTCCAACTGGTAGTCGGCAAACAGGAGCGACGTGAGTGCCTGGTTAGGCTCGTCCATGGTGTCGTAGCTGATAAACTGGCGGAATTTGGTCTGCCCCACAGCCTCCATGTTGAAGATGAAGGTGTCGTTGATGGTGGTGGCAGTCATGCCCATAATCGAGCGCAGAGTGCTGATTTTGGTGCCGAAAAATCCGTCGCCATTCACTTCGCGTCCGTAGATTTTTTCGCGAATGGTGCAGTATTCGGTGAGCATTTGCTCGGTGCGTTTGAGGTCTTCGTTGCTCTTGTGCGGGTCGATGATGATGGGCACCAGTTCCACGTTGGGGATTGGACGGCCGTCTTCGTCGAGCGGTTTCACACCGGCTGCCGAGAGCATGACGAGCGACTTCAGCACTCTGGAGCCTGTGCCGCCGATGGCGAAAATGAATAATCTCATATCTTGACTTTTATTGTGCTGTGATGATTCAGTTTATTGTGGGAATGGGGTGTGACGGCAGTTGGAGCTCCACCAACGGATAGAATATGATGCCACCACATACAAAACTGCGGTGAAAATCATGTTCACGCCCTCGAACGACACCATTTCGGCGGCGTAGGAGTAGTTTTCGGAGTTGAAGATGCTGGAGTTCACGCAGTAGCACACGATGGGTGCAAGAATGCTCACGATGGCAAGGATGGAGAGCCAGTGCCACCAGCGCGCGAAGCGCACCGAGTTGATGGCGTAGTAAAAGATGGCGGCTGCACCCCAAGCCATGGCTGCGCTGATGATGCCCACTATGCCGTAGATGCCGGTGTTGTACATGGCATCGCTGTAGCCCGGTGCTTGGTAGAGCCCTTCGTAAACTTCCACACGGAAAACCCAGAATAGCACTGTGGCCACAATGCCCGTGATGAGATAAATGCCTTTTTTGTCCATATCTTATTTTTCGAGTTTTATTGTCATTGAGGTGTAGTTGGCTTGTGATGCCGAGAATGCGTCGTAGATGCCACGGAGGAATCGCTCCAAACCGAAGGTGGTGTTGGCAAATCCTGCGATGGATGCGCTTGAATCGTCGTCGCTGGTGGATTGTGCAATCCATGCAGGGAAGTCGTTGCGCAAGTTCACGTTGATTTCCTCCTTGGCGGTGTTCATCTTGCCGGTGAAGGTAATCACGTGCGTCATGCCGTCGAGGTATGTCTTGGTGTTGCCAGTAATGTCGGTGGGCATGATTTTCTCCACCTTCATGGTGAATCCGTTTTGCGACTGTATTGTGAAATTTGATGGATTGCTCAGGAATGCCTCGTCTTTCTGCAGCCCGCCGAAGTTCACTGCCACGCTGAATGCGATGATGCCGGTTTCGCGGTCGGGCTCGCAGTTGGTGATAAGTCCCTTCTGGTCGCGGCTCTCACGGAAGCGGCCGGCGTTGTTTTTCCACACAGGCACGAGCTTGTAGTCGAGCGTGGTGTGGGCTTGGTTGAAGCGGTAGGTGTTCACCGTGCCTTGCAGGTTGAGGAAGTTGCTGAATCGGGTGTCTTTCGCCATGCGGTCGATGGTGGAAGCGTCGGCGATAATGATGGCGTAGAATGGGCGCAGTCCCTTGTAGTGGAATGAGTTGCCGTTGTAGGGGTAGTACTGGCCGTCGTAGTCGCCACGAAGTTGGTTCACGATGATTGACTTACCCTTGTATTTGGTGAAGATGGAGGTGGCAAGGCTGTTTTCCTCGTTGAAAATCTTGCTCACGCTCACGCCAGCGGTGTTTTTGGGCGAGTAGATGAGGTCGGTAATCAGCACCGCCACATTACCGGGCTTCTGTGCTTGGAAAATCTTGTCGAAAATCACCTTGAAGTCGGTGTACGACGCATCGCCGATGCCTTTTGTGGAGGCGTAAATGTCGCGGTCTTGCAAAAACGATTCCACCGTGCCGCTGTAGGGGTAGATGTTGTCGTTCACGATGTTGATACTCGCGTTCTCGCCGCCGGGGAAGAAGTTGATGAGGTCGTTCACCGCCTTTTTCAACTGGCCTGCCCCCGAAGCCTGGTCGTAGGGCACCATCGAGCCGCTGCGCTCGAAGTAGATGCTCAGCGACAGCGCGCGTTGACCGTAATTTTTGGTGTTCCAAGTCATTGGTGGGCGCAGACTTTGCCCTACCTCGTTGATCATCTCGTCGAGCGCGTCGGTGTTGATATTGCCGTCGGCATCAACGTAGGCGCTGTATTTTTCGGGATTGCCAGTGATGATGTCGCAGATGGCTTGATAGGTGGTTTCGGTGGTGTCACCCTTGATAAAAGCATCTTTCACAGCCTTTTGCAAGGCATCTTTGCCACAACCTGAGAGCGCGATGGTGATGGCAAGCATCCCCATTACCAGCAGAGGAGTGAAACGAGAAAAAATCTTCATATCTTATATAAGTTCATTATTAACCAATTAACTAACAAAGATACCCACAATATTCCAATCCCCACCCCAACCGCTGTTAAAAAATGCTAACAAGTCTACGAGCCAACAGGTCAACGAGTCTACGGGTCAACAGGTCAATGCCATTGAAATCTCGAAATCTCGAAAATTCGAAGATTCGAAAATCTAACTTCTAATCTCTAACTTCTAATTTCTAACCTCTAACCTCTGATTTCTCGCTACACTGGTTTCATGGCGGCGATGTGCTTGAGGAGGGCGAGGGCTTCGGTAACCGATTTCACGTTTTCGATGAGGAAACTGCAACGGTCGTTCACATCGCGGAGTTTGCAGCGCAGTGGTTCGCTCTGCAAGTAAGCCAGGCAACGGCCGAAAGCGTTGGAATTGTAGTACGCCGCATTTTCCTTGCCCACGAAGTAGAGGTAAAGGTTGCCCTGCTTCAGTGCCACCTTCTCCACGCCCAAGGTGCGCGCTATGCGACGCATGGGCACGATGCGGATGAGTTCGGCGGCAATATCGGGAATAGGGCCGAAACGGTCGCGCATTCTCGCCTCAAATTCGTCTACCTCCTTGTCGGTCTCCATATTGTCGAGTTCGCGGTAAAGCGTGATGCGTTCGCTCTCTTGTGGCACGTAGGTAGGAGGAAAGAAAAGTTCGAGGTCGGTGTCGATGGTACAGTCGTTCACATATTCCACCTCGTGGCCAGAAATCTGCGATTCTTCCGTCTGCTGAGCCTCGAAAGTATCGGCAAATTCTTGCGTTTTCAGTTCAAGCACCGCTTCCTTCAAAATCTTCTGGTAGGTCTCGTAGCCGAGGTCGGCGATAAAGCCGCTTTGCTCCGCTCCGAGCAAGTTGCCGGCGCCACGAATGTCGAGGTCCTGCATTGCAATCTGAATGCCGGAGCCCAAGTCGCTGAAACTCTCGATGGCGTTCAGTCGGCGCATTGCCACAGGGGTGAGCGGACGCTCAGGCGGAATGGTGAGGTAGCAGAACGCCTTGCGGTGGCTGCGTCCCACACGCCCACGGAGTTGGTGCAAATCGCTCAAACCGTAGTTTTGGGCGTTGTTGATAATGATCGTGTTCACGTTCGGCATGTCGATGCCACTCTCGATGATGGTGGTGGCAAGCAGCACGTCGTAGTCGTGGTTGGTGAAGTCGATGATGCGTTTCTCCAGTTCTTCGGGGCTCATCTGACCGTGGCCCACCACCACACGCGCGTCAGGCACGAGGCGGTGAATCATATTTTCGAGGATTGGCAACTGGTCGATGCGGTTGTTCACGAAAAACACCTGACCGTTGCGTGAGAGTTCGAAATTGATGGCTTCCTTCACGATGTCGTCGTCGAGCGGTTTCACCGAAGTGAGGATAGGGTAGCGGTTGGCTGGTGGCGTGGTGATGGCACTCAAGTCGCGCGCGCCCATCAGCGAGAACTGCAAGGTACGAGGAATTGGGGTGGCACTCATCGTAAGGGTGTCGACGTTCGTTTTCATCTCCTTCAGTTTCTCCTTCACGCTCACGCCAAACTTCTGTTCCTCGTCCACAATCAGCAGTCCGAGGTCGCGAAATTTCACGGTTTTACCGATTAATTTGTGCGTTCCGATAAGAATGTCGATTTTTCCGTCAGCCAAGTCGGCAAGCAGTTGCTTCACCTCTTTTGGCTTGCGGGCGCGGGTGAGATAATCTACTCTCACAGGAAACTCCTTCAGGCGTTCGGTGAAGGTGTTGTAGTGCTGGAATGCAAGCACCGTGGTAGGCACAAGCACCGCCACCTGTTTGCCGTCGGTCGCCGCCTTGAATGCCGCACGAATCGCCACTTCCGTTTTGCCGAATCCCACATCGCCGCACACCAGGCGGTCCATAGGGCGGTCGCGCTCCATGTCGGCCTTCACGGCTTGTGTGGCTTTGAGTTGGTCGGGGGTGTCTTCGTAGATAAACGACGCTTCGAGTTGCTGCTGTAAATATCCGTCGGGCGAATAGGCGAAACCCTTCGCCTCGCGGCGTTTTGCGTAGAGTTTTATCAAGTCGCGGGCAATGTCTTTGAGTTTGCTCTTGGTGCGGTTTTTTATTTTGTTCCAAGCACCACCGCCGAGTTTGCTCAACTTAGGTTCCACGCCCTCTTTGCCACGGTATTTCGAGAGTTTGTGCAGCGCGTGGATAGAGCAGAATATGATGTCGCCGTTCTGATAGATGAGTTTGATTACCTCCTGCAAAGTGCCGTTGGCACGGTTGCGCACCAGTCCGCCAAACTTGCCGATGCCGTGGTCTTCATGCACGATGTAGTCGCCCACCTCGATCTGGTTCAGTTCTTTCAGCGAGAGGGCGAGTTTGCCCGAACGAGCGCGGTCGCTCTTGAGATTATAGCGGTGGAATCGGTCGAAAATCTGGTGGTCGGTGAACACGCACATCTTCAACTCGTCGTCAACGAAGCCCTCGTGAATGGTGCTTTTTACCGGGGTAAACGGAATTTCATCGTGGCGGTCGTCGAAAATCACACGCAAGCGCGCGGTCTGCTTCTCGCTGTCGCTGAGGATGTATAGTTTGTAGCCCTTCGCAATGAAATCTTTAAACGAACTGCTGATGAGGTCGAAATTCTTATGGTAGATGCCTTGTGGGGTGAACGAGAAGGTGAGGCGTGCGTCGCAAGGGTCTGAGTTTTCGGCTGTGTGCCACTCCAGACGGCGAAAATCGCTAAAATCTGCGATGAAATCGGCGTAATCCACGATTTTCTCCATGGCGTGCGAATCGCATTCCTCGGCAATCATGGCGCTCGACGAAAGGCTTTCCTCCGTCACTGCCTTCACTCTGCTGGTGAGCCAGTCGGCGCTGCGGCAAATCAGCCACGCATCCTTCTGAATGAAGCCCAAAAGCGATGTTCCGCTGTTGGCTGCGTCGGCATTGTTGTTGAGAATGGAAATGCTGTTGAGGCGTTGGTCGCTCAACTGGGTTTCGACGTTGAATGTGCGAATACTGTCGATTTCATCGCCGAAAAAGTCGATACGGTAGGGCAGTTCGTTGCTGTAGGAGAACACGTCGAGAATGGAACCACGAATTGAGAATTGCCCCGGCTCATACACATAGTCCACCATTTGGAAACCAAACTCACGGAGTTGTGCGCCTGTGGCTATCAAGTCCACCTCCGAGCCCACGGTGAGGGTGATGGTGGTGTGGTCGATGACCTCCTTTGCCGCCACCTTCTCGGCGAGTGCTTCGGGATAGGTGACCACGCATTGCAATTTGGGGTTGCCGTACCACTGGTTGAGCACCTCGGTGCGGAGGATTTCGCTCGGCGCGTCTATTTGCCCATATTTGATGTCGCGCTTGTAGCCCGACGGGAAAATCAGCGTGGAGTCTTCGCCATTGATTTGACAGATGTCGTTGTAGATGTAGCCGGCTTCGTCGAGGTCGTTGGCGATGATGAGGTAGGGCGCTTCGAGGCGTGGCAGCCGTGCAAACAGCATGGCGGCCGACGAACCAGCCAGCCCATCGACCGACACCACACGGTTGCGCTTCGCCGTCAGCAGTTTTTTGACAGCGGCAATTCGCGCCTTGTTGTTGAAAATATCACATAATTCTCTTATTTCCATTTCTTTTTAAGAAATTAGAAGTTAGATATTAGAAATTAGAATTTTTCGGACCTATCAGACTTGTCAGACCTATCGGACTCATCGGACAAATTTTAAAAAAAATCTGTGAGATCTGTGAGATCTGTGTGAGGCAAGTGAGGCAAGTGCGATAGCCGTGAGATCCGTGAGAGACCTTCTATTTTCTAAGTATCTTTTTGTATTCGCCGGGTTTGTTGAACATTGCCACGGCTTCGTCCATTGCCTTGTGGAACTTCAGTTCGTTTTCACATTCGCCTGCGTCGTAGTAGTATCGCTTTACGATTTCGCTCGACAGTTGGCGGCTGATTTCCTTGCGGTTGCGGTCGAGGTCGTGGTTGAGGTCGTGCTTCAGCATCTTTTCAAGTTTGTCGAACTCCGCTTTCACCGAGTCGGTCATATAACCCTCCGTTTCGGCAGTCTTGCGAAGGAGCGAAACGCCAGTCTCGCACAACTTGTCGTATTGGAACTTGTTGGGGTCGATAAACTTCTTGAAATCGTTGAAAATCTCGTCGGTGATTTCAAATTCGCCAGCAGGGGCGATGGTGGGGTGCTCGGCTGCGTATTTTGTGGCGTAGTCGAATGCCCACTGGTCGCGCACGATGTTGTAAACCAGTCGGTTCACTTCTGGGAAGGTGACTTTTATATCGGGAGTGATGCCACCGCCGTCGCGCACCTCACGGCCGTGAGCCGTGTGAAATACGTTGCACAGACTATCGGGCTTGTGCTTGAACGTGCCGTCGGGGTTGCGGTGGCTGTAGTCGATTTCCTGAATCAGACGGCCACTTGGAATGTAGTATTTGGCGATGGTGAGTTTGAGCAAACTGTTGAACGGTAGTGGTCGGGTGGTCTGCACCAGCCCCTTGCCGTAGGAACGACCGCCGATAATCACGGCGCGGTCGAGGTCTTGGAGTGCGCCAGCGGTGATTTCGCTTGCCGAGGCAGAACCGCCGTCGATGAGCACCGCCAGTGGCATGTCGGGCATGATGGGCTGCTCCGAGGTTTTATACACACGGTAATCCTTTGTGGTGCGGCCTTTTGTGGTCAGCACCTCAGTGCCTTTAGGCAGGAAGAATCCGAGAATTTTGATGGCCTCGTCCACCAGTCCGCCGCCGTTGCCACACAGGTCGAGCACTACCGCCTTCACGGCAGGGTTGGCTTTAAATTCGAGCAACGCCTTCTTCACGCCCTCGGCAGAGTGCTCGTTGTAGGTGTTGAGCGCGATGTAGCCTATGTTGTCTTTCGTCACGCCGTAGTAGGTGACGGGGCTGAGTTTAATTTTCTCACGGGTGAAGGTGAACGTCTTGATGCTGTCGGTGGTGTAGGGGCGCTTGATGGTCACCTTGATTTGGGTGTTGGCCTGACCTTTCAGGCGTTTGCTCACCTCGGCGCTTTTCAGCGAAGCCACGCTGTCGCCGTCAATCATAATGATTTGGTCGCCGCACTTCAATCCGGCACGAGCTGCAGGGCTGCCGGCGTAAGGGCCCGAAATAAACACGCCGCCGGTCTTGCGCTCCATGATGTAGGAGCCGATGCCGCCGTATTCGCCGGTGCTGATCACCAGAAAGTCGTCTTGGTTGTCGTCGTTGATATATTCGGTGTAGGGGTCGATTTCGTCGAGCATCGAGTTGATGGCGGTTTCGATATGCTTTTTAGCGTTGAGCGTGTCAACATAAAAAGTGTTCAACTCCTTATATAAAGAGTTGAAAATATCCAGATTCCGAATCACCGCCGCTTCGCTGCCTTCTGCCGCTTCGCCTTTCGCTTTCTTCTTCCCGCTCCACGCCATTGGCGTGAAAAGAGTGGCGGCTAAAACGAAAATCGCTAAATTCCTTAAATTTTTTCGTGTCATGTGTTTTGAAAATTATTCTGCTAAAGTACTACTTATTGCCGATATATTGGGGGTATGAAAGCTGAAAAAAGCATAAAATCGGCTTTTTTGGTAAGATTTTTTTAAAAAATATTGCATAATTCAAAAATTGCAAGTACTTTTGCATCGCAATTCTCGGAGAGACCGGTTTTCTGGGTTTTGCAACTGCTTCAATAGCTCAGTTGGTTAGAGCACCTGACTGTTAATCAGGGGGTCGTTGGTTCAAGTCCATCTTGAAGCGCAAAACGAGAGGAGTCACACAGCGTGGCTCCTTTTTTTGTATCATCCAAACTTCAAGTGAAAGCACTTTTGAATAAAGGAACACAAATTTTTATTATATAATCACATTTTAAATTTACTATCTACGAAAATGAAGAAAGTATTTCATTTTATGTTTGCAGCAGTTATGCTGGTGATGGGTCAAAGCGCAATGGCACAATCAGAGGTGACCACTGTGCTCGACGAATCATTTGCTGCATTCACCGAGGGCAGCGAGGCTGAGCCCGCTACCACCGACATCTCAAGCGGCTTGACCAACAAGTTGGGTACCACCCTCACAGGCTGGAGCGGACGTTATGTGTATGAGGCCGGCGGTATGCTGAAAATTGGCGACGGCGGCAACTTGCAGACTGCGCGCTACGATATGAAGGCCAACAAGGGCGTTATCAAAATCTCGATGCGTGTTCGCTCTTACGACGAGAGCGGCGCCATGTTCGCTATCGCTGTGAACTACAGCAACAAGGTGACCGACTTCGTGTTCGACAACAAATGGCACGACGTGAGTTATGTGGTGAGCGGCGCAAGCACTTCAAGCACCACTTATCTGAAGATTACCGCATCTATGGCATTGAACGGCCTGCTCATCGACAACTTGAAGGTGGAACAGAGCGCTGACTTCTACCCAGCACCTGTGGCTAAGCAACCAACTCAAGCCGATGGCACTTCGTTTACCGCTAAGTGGGACTACATTTCTGGCTCAACTGGCTACTACCTCGACGTATATACCAAGGACGCTGCTGGCGCACCTGTTTATACACTCCAAAACGAGTTTGTGTCAGGTGCATTCACTTCTTCTTATAAGGTGACTGGCCTCGATGCCGCTAAGCGCTACTTCTTTGTGGTTCGCGCCACTAACGGTACTGCTACCTCTGAAAACTCCAACGAGATTGAAGTGGTGAAGGTGATTTCAAGCCTCGCCGCTCCTGAAGCACTCCCTGCAAGCAACGTGACTGCCGCTGGCTTTACCGCCAACTGGAACGCTGTTGACCAGGCAGAAGGCTACCTCGTGACCGTTTCAAAGGTGCTCACTTTGAAGGAAGACAAGAATATGGTTGTGGCTTCTGAAGACTTCTCTGCTTTCAAGGATGGCACAGTGACTGCACCTATCTATCCAAGTTTGAACGAATACCTCGACAAATACACCAACGAAAGCGGCTGGTATGCCTACGCACACCTCTACGCTCAAGGTATGCTCGGTTTGGCTCCATTCTCTGCAACCTCCCCAGCATCTCTCCTTTCACCAGTTAAGAACCTCGCAAGCAACGGCGGCAAGTTCGTGGTTAAGGTGCGCATGGGCGGCACTCAAAGCGGCGTGTATGTGGCTGGTGGCGTAGTGACTGTGAATGTTTACAACGGCGAAAACGTGGTGGAAACTCAGCAAGTGACCCTTTTGGAAGGTTTGAACGACTATACTTTGAACTTCACCAAGGGTAACGAAAACACCTATGTGGAATTTACCTACCCAAGCACTACTTCTCGCGTGTGGATCGACAGCATCGAAATTTCACAAGAAAAGAAGGCTGGCGACGAGATCATGAGCCTCGTAGGCGAATTTGATGCCGAAAACACTCTTTCTAAGGCATTCGAACTCCCATTCACCGATGGTATCAGCTACTGCTACACCGTGGCAGCTTACGTTACCACTGTGGTGGGCGGTGAAATCGACAAACTTTACAGCAAGGATTCAGACAAAGTGAAGGTGACATTCACCGAACAAACTTCGGTTAACGATGTGACTGCCGCTAAGACTGTGAAGAGCGTTCGCTACTTCGACCTCTCTGGTCGTGCCCTCGCACAACCAGCCGATGGCGTAAGCATCGTGGTTACCACCTACACCGATGGCACCACTTCTTCTGCAAAAGTGATGAAATAAACCGATTCAATCACTATCATAAGTCTCAGCCCTTGGCTTCCCAAGCCAAGGGCTTTTTTGTGCCCCCCACCGCCGCCCCAGAGAGGGCGGTGGCATCGCCAAAAGGATAAAAACCGCTCGCCTTCGGCGAAAAACCAAACCCGGTAGGGACGTGATACTTCACGTCCGCCCATAATCGCAATATCACATTGAATATCAACCATTTGGCGCGGACGCGAAGTATCGCGTCCCTACCATGCAAAATCGTTTTGGGAGATTTGATTCAGATTTTTTCCAAGAAATCATTTTATCATCAGGGGTTTTTCGCCGTGAAACGGCGAGCGGTTTTTATCCTTGGGGCAATGTGGTGAGCCCTCGTAAGAGGGTGGCGGAGGGATTGTGTGGTTGGCGGCATGGAAACTCGTTTCCAATGACGCAAAGCGCACAGTCGCACCGCCAAATGCGAAGCATTCCACGTTGCTCCAAGGCTGTTTTTTATGTTTTTGTTTTTGATTCCATTCACGATTCGGCAACAATGCTTGATCTATCCCCAGAAATTTTCCACTGATCCGCAATAGCATCGATGTGAGGGGATGGTGGATAAACGGAGAGCACTCTGTAATTCCGTTAAAATTACAGAGTGCTCCGCATCATATATTAAGGAAAGGTTTAGTCTGTTTTTTTGCAGGCTTTGGTGAATTTGCCGGCGTGGGTGCCTCGTGAAATTCACATTGCAAAAATAGACCTTTTCAGATATAATGCTTTTGTCATTAATGCTTGTGTTTTTGTCATGAAATAAAAAAATGCTTGTCATGAAATCGAAATTCATGACAAGCACCAAGGTTAACTATCTAACAATCAACTAATGTGTGTTGCTTTTATTGTTTTTGTGATTTGTTATCCATTCTGTGGGCGAAATTCCCTCTTTCGTTTTAAAAGCCCTTGTGAAATTGGGGTGGTTGGCATATCCGCTTGCCTCGGCAATGGCTTGAAGGGTGAGTTCGGGATGCTGTGTCATCTGCCTTTTTGCTTCCTCGATGCGCAGGTATGGCAGCCACTTTCTGAAATTGGTGGCATCGGTGTTGCTGCTGAGGTAGGCGTTGAGGGTTGATGCCGACACGCCCATTTGCTTCAGTGCCGTGCCGATGGTGAGGTTGGGGTCGGTGTAGTGACGCGCATCCACCCATGCCTCGATTTTTCGGGTGGCGTGTTCCGAAATGTCGGTGCTGGGGCGTTCCCCCTCCATCAGTTGCGCCTCGCGTATTTCATCGTTCACCTCAATGGTTTCCGCCATGTTGTAGCCGTAGAGGCAAAATTCGCACACCAGCCACGACAGCGTCATAAGCAAAGTGAGTTTGGTGATGGTGTAGAGTAGGGTAGATGAAGTGAGTCCAACCCATGGCGCAAACACGGTCACCACGAGCATGGCGTTCATGGCGTGCGAAGTGTAGCGCAGTGCCACGTGTCGCTGCTGTAGTTCTCCGTCGGTGAGGCTTGACCTCGTTTTCTTCAATCCACGGTGCAGCACGATAGCCATTTGCGTGATTTTAGCAAACAGGGCAAGGGCTATATAGAACGTGACGGTGGTGTGTGGCTCCACATCGTCGATGAGCAAATCGTTGGTCAATCCATAGAAAAACAGCCCATAGCAGAACGCCACGAAAATCACCGACCGCCAAATGTGTGGCTTCATGTCGTGGCCGGCGCGAAGCAGAAACAGGTTACCCAAGAAGATAGGGGGGATGATTGCCACTAAAAACATGGTGGTGATAGCCCACGACAGCGTGATGCTCTGCTCACGGAAATTGCCTAAAAACTGCACCAAATTGAAAATGCACAGCAACAGGCAACCCGTGAAAATCAGCCAGCGCGCCTGATTATATACTTTGAGTTGCGTTTTTCCTCGGTTGACAAACGCAAGCAGAATGGAGAGGGCAAACATGGTGAATGCGCCCATGAAGCGTGTGCCAGTGACCAAGTCGTGTCCTATGCTGGGAGATAAATGCATAATGTCGTTTTCCTGATTGTGTGTCGCCGAGGCGACTAATAATTGTATAAAAAATATCGATTTTTCCGTTGAAACACAAAGTTAATACATTTTTGTTAAAAGCCATCGTGATAATTGAAAATTCCACAACAATCCATTTCGCATTACTGATTGACAAATCTATGTCGCTCACCCTCACTCTTTACGACCGCCACGGCACCGCCATCGACTACCTGCAAGTGCCCTCCAAAAAACGCTGATTTGGGGCGTTATTTGTAGTAGGTGATTACGCGGCGGTTGGTCACGCCTTTTACGGTGCGCTCGGTCCAGTTGCCGTAGTCGTCGAATTTCGTGTATTTATACGTCTTTCTGTAGCGTTCGTTCACCGTGTCGCCCATTTTCTCAACGCAGTCGGCATAGTCGATGAATCCGTCGGCACCGTAGTGGAATGTTTCTGTTCCCGACTCGCCTTCAGCCATCCACTCGCTGCTGGCAAGGCGCATACCCTTCCATGTGTAGTTTTCGATAGATTCCCACATCTCCATTTTGATGATGCGTCCTTCGCTGTCGCGCGTGTATTTGATTACAAACTGCTCAGGGTCGTCGTATATTTCTTGGGTGGTGTTGAATGGGTCGTTGCCGTTGAGTTTCTCGATTTTGCCATCTTTACTGAAAGTGTGTAGCCGTCCTTCCCACGAATACCCCTCGGCTACATCGGTGTAGCTGTCCTTCACCGTGTGCACGGGGCCTCGTAGCTCCAGAAGAGCGAGGTCGTAGGTCACCCGGTTCTTAGTCTTGCCTTGTTGGTCATTATTCACTTGGGCTTCGGTTTCGGTTTTAGCGGTTTCGGCTTGTGGATTTCCGCCTTTATTGCATGCCGATAGCCGCATGGCAGTGAAAACCGCCAAAAAGCAGCAGATAAGGAAGATCCTTTTTTGCATAATATTCAATATTTGGTTTATTTAGGTGAGTAATACGTAATGGTGCGCTTCGTGGGCTCATCGTTTACGGTGCGCTCTGTCCAGTTGCCGTAATCGTCGAATTTCGTGTGTTTGTACACCTCTTTTACGCGAGTCACCTCGATAGGGTCTGCCTCGTCGTATGTTTCTTCTTCCGTTGTGTTGATGGCATACTCAACGAGCCCCTTAGCTCCGTAGTGGTATTCCATTGTTCTACGACCAGATTCAATGCCTCGTTCATATTTCACGATTCGCTTGCCTTCCCACGTGTAGTCGGTGTCGAACATCGCACCCACAACTTTACAAATGCGCCCTTCGCTGTCGCGGTTGAATTTATTCAAGAGTTTTTCTGGCTGACCATACACATCGGCGGTGAATGGATCGTAGCCATTAAAGGTGACAATGTTGCCACTCCTGTCGAAAGCATAGGTGTCGCCATCGAGGTATTGAATGGTGTGCACAGGTCCATGCGCTTCCACGAAAGCGAGGTCGTAGGTCACCCGATTTGCATTGTCATCTTGCTTTTTTGTTTCCACATTGGAAGCGGTTTTGCTTTCAGCACTTTTGTGATTTTGTGATTTGGCGCACGCCGAGAACTGGGTGGTCATGAAAATAGCCACGATGCAGCTCATAAGGTAGATTCTTTTTTTCATAATATTCTTATGTATTGGTTATTAAGATTGTTGTCGTTCGCAAACGATACAAAGATAGACAAAAAAATCCACTAATCCAAAATCCTTGCCGCAGTGTATAGGCGCAGGTTTTTGGATTTGTGGTTGTGGGTAAGGTGGTGGACTGGTTATTCTTTCGCCGTCAGCAGCTTCCAGAAAAAACCGGGAAGATACACATTCTTCAACGTGGCTGCCGCTCTGAACATGGGTGCGATTTCCTCAGGCGTGTAGCCCGCAATGCCACAACCCACGGGGGTGACCAGAAATTTAAGTTCGGGGTGCGCTTGTGCAAATTGCGTGAATCGCTCCACGGCGCATCTGGTGCTTTCTTTGCCCTCCATCGTGGGAATGGCGTATGACTGGCCCTGCAATCCCTCGCCATTTCCCCAAACAGCGCCGAATTTCATGTGTGCCGTGCGTGCGGCACCACCGAGGTGCATACCCTGCGCATTGCTGCCAAACACGAAAATTTCGCCAGGCTCCAGCGTGGTAATGTGTCGTGGACTCACGCGCAGCTCGTCATTGGTGAGAAAATCAGTCTTGTCCATTTTTTATCAATTTTTGAAAATTTTCGGGCTTTTTAATCATAAAAAAATCATTATCCCAAATCGGTCGTCATTAGGCCGTGTAAAGTTTTTATAGATTACTTCTTGCGGTCTTTCGACTTTTATACGATGCCTTTTGCTTGTTTTTAATTCGTAATAGCTCGCTATCACTCATTAAAAGTCAAGCAAAATTCATTCTTCTAAAATTCCGAAATACCACAAGCCCTAATGATTTGGGATAAAAAACGGCTTGCTTTTGGCAAAAAGCACAGCTTTTCACCCACCTAAAGCGTATGACATGGTAGCAAAACACCATCAAAAGAACAGTCCCTTTGATGGTGATGAACAACGCCATCACACTGCCCAGCGACAATCTGCTGTCGGTAACATATTATGACGACTACAGCTTTCTTGACGGAAAAGCGTTCGGCAAAGAGTTGGCCTACCGCGATGCCGCGGGTTACGACCGCCGCTATGAGTGCGCTGACTATCCCGCACTTTCTGCCAAAGGGCTTCTGACCGGGACCGCCACGCGTATTCTCGGAGATTCCGCGATGCTGTACAAGTCTGTTTATTACGACTATCATGGCAATGTCATCCAGAGCCACGAGCAGAACGCCTTGGGCGGCTTCGATCACTGTTACTACCGACTCTCGTTCACAGGAAAACCCTTGGAAATAAAGAGGGTTCATGGCGTTGCCGGTACAATAAATGAGGATATTGTGCGTTATACCTACGACAGCATGGAACGCCTTCTCACCATATCGCACTCGCGCGACGGCGCCTCGCCGGTGACGCTCGCCTCGAACACCTACGACGCGATTGGGCGGCTCACGGCGTGTGCCGTGAACGGTGGCGGCAGCGTCACGCGCTACGCCTACAATGTGCGCGGGTGGACGCGGGGCGTGACCAACCCCCATTTCAGTCAGCAGCTCCACTACCAGGACGCGCCGCAGGGCGGCACTCCGTGCTGGGGTGGTGGCATCAGCGGCATCACTTGGCGGCAGCGTGAGAGCCTGAAGGCGGCACACGCCACCGAGAGCGTATATTGCTTCAGCTACGACGGACTGAACCGCCTCACCGGGGCGAAATACTCCGCCACCGGCGAGGAGTGGAACGGTGACCTGGTGACGCAGGGCGAGCGCAACTTCTCCTGCGCCTACTCCTACGACCTTAACGGCAACATGCTCTCGCTGAAGCGACACGGCGTGACGGACTACATCACTTCGCTCCCCACGCATATCCGCAACTATGGCATAATCGACGACCTCACGATGGCGTATGACGGCAACCGGCTGAAATCCGTTTCCGATGCGGCGGAGGAGCCAACCTATGCTGGGGCAATGGACTTCCGTGACGGAGCCGATGGGGCAGAGGAATACACCTACGATGCCAACGGCAACATGACCAGCGACCGCAATAAGGGCATCAGCAGCATTACCTATAACATGCTCAACCTGCCGCAGACTTTGCTTTTCGATGATGGTCACGAAACTTGCTACACCTATGCCGCAGATGGGAGGAAACTACGTGTGGAGTATCGCCTGAACAACTTCTCCATTGTTGAAGTGGAAAAAGCAAAGGCGAGCGATGGATACGACGCTATTGCCAGTCCGTCGGCTCTCGACGAGAATGGCATCATTGAGACTCCTGCGGAACCGATTTCTCGCACGCTGATGACGCGCGACTACTGCGGCAACTATATCTACAAGAACGGCTGCTTGGAGCGTGTCATGACCGAGAACGGCTACATGCAGGATGGGGGGTTGTATTTTTACATCAAGGACTATCAGGGCAATGTGCGCGTGGTGCTCAATCAGGCTAACCTGCCAGTGGAGGTGAACAGCTACTATCCCTATGGTGGCTTAATGGCAGCCACCACCACCGAAGGCACCCAGCCCTACAAATACGGCGCCAAAGAGCTCGACCGCGAGAACGGCCTCGACAGCTACGACAGCCAAGCCCGGTGGTACGCCCCGCAAATAGGCCGCACCTCCACCCTCGACCCCATGGCAGAGAAATACCCCCACCTCAGCCCCTACCTCTGGTGCGCCGCCAACCCCAATAGGTATAGAGATCCAGATGGTAGAAAGGTGGAATTGTATGCTACGTCTTTGCCTGGGTGCGATATACCATTAGCGACACATACATTTATCGTTATTCGTGATAAAAATAATAACGTAAGGGAATATTTTGCTTTTGGTTCTGAATATGATGGAATAAAAGGAAGTTATTCTGGCAGATTGAAACAAGCAACGTACCGTCAAGATCAAATGGTTATCAATGGAAACGATACTGAACATTTAAAAAAAATCATAGAAATATCGCCTCCTTCAGGAATGAGTGAGTCTGACTTCGATAATGTAGTCGCAGGTGTTGCAAAATCTTTTGGTAATAATAGTGGGATAACATATTTTTTAGCTCCATCTACGGCAGATATGACTAAAGGTAACTGTAATACCAGCACTTCAACAATATTATTGAAATCTGGCGTTTCGAAAGAGCGGATAAAAAGTATAGCGAAAGAAATTCCCGGTATAAGCTATGGATTCAGCACAAGTGCGAGACCTTGGACTGAACACGAACAAGCTGAAGCAGTAAAAAGCAAACAGCAAGCTGATTATCTATATAATGTTGTAGGTAAACCATAAAAATATATGCAACTGTTTTACAACATAATACGCATTGTTGAACTGATATTGTTGGTTACAATATCGATATTAATTGTACACATAATTTACGTTTCCAATGATAGCGCAACCCTAATAGGTAATCTTAACATATTTGCAGTAGGCGTTGTTTGGCTATTTCCTATATCCATACCTGTTGCAACTTGTGTGCTTATCTCTCTTATAAAATCAGTTTTTCAATTTAAAATAACCTTTAATAAACTTATATTAGGAATCCACTTATTCAATATTTTTGTCATTCCACTTATGCTTTTAATTTTGCCATCCACTGGAGAGCCCACAGCCCATGCAATGGCAGAAAACATCCGCAACCATAATCAAGAAATAAGACGTATGGTTAACCTCGTTGAAAAATATGTGGGAGACGATGGGGGATTAGTTTACGAAAAAGTTAATGGCAAAATATTGAAGCTATCCATAAGGACAGGTGGCAAATGGGTACACAAAGAAGATATTGAAGCCCTTTGGTCAACAGGTAAGCCCATAGTTGGCATTTCTCTCAACAAGTTGCATATTCTGGATGCTTATATGCAAGCGGCAAATGTTCAAGGAATAGAATTCTTAAAAGAAGAGCAGTCATACTCGATTCTGTTTAGAAGATGGGGCTGTACTGACTTTGTGTATAAAATATATAGGTCGGATGATTTAGCAAAAAAGGAGAGAGAGAAATTTAAGCACGGCAAGGCTTTTATATGGTTCAACGACACGATAGCATTTGTGCATTACGGGATATATCCTGGCAATGGAAAATTTGTTGATTATGAAAAATTTGTTGATTGAAAAAAGAGGCTGTGAAGCAAGAGTGTGGTTAACTCTTGTTTTTTGTCGGTAGCAAAGGTGTAGAAACCCTCTTTAAGGACGGGCACGAGAGCCGCTACACCTACGCTGCCGACGGGCGCGACTACTGCGGCAGCTATATCTACAAGAACGGCCGCTTGGAGCGCATGCCCACCGCTGGCGGCTACATGCAGGACGGGGAGCTGTACCTCTACATCAAGGACTATCAGGGCAATGTGCGCAAGTTGTTCAAAAAGCCCTAAATGCAGGGGGGATTAATACAACAATTTTTGAATTTTTGTATTTTGATGATTTTACTCCTACAGAAACAGTTCCATATATGCCCACAAACACATTTAGAGCTATTCGAGATAATAATCCAAAAGGAATATACATGCAAAAAAAATGAAACATAAATTTTTAAAACTAATCACATCTTCCTGGTTTGCTCTTCAAGCCTTGTTTACGTTCTATTGGCCCATCTATTTATACTATCAGACGGGGTTCAAGTTCTATGAGATGCTGCTCTTGGGCTGTATAATATTACCCACATCTGTTTTTTTTATGATAAAGAATAAAATAATAAACAAAATAATGACTTGCTTATTGTGGATCTATTCAATTGCTTTCGCAGTTATTGGGACATTAGCAAACCTTGTGGCCAGCCCCAAACCAACGCTTGCATTAGCACTTACAATTATCATGGTCATAAATATTGCATTGCTGATAGAAAATCATTTCCACTTTATTATAAGGGAATCAACCCCCAAAAAGAAAGATGACAAACTAAAAAAACAAAGGCAGCCATAACATCAATCATACAATGCACAATATGTTTCTACCAGACTCCACCCCATATTTGCCAGCAAGTACATTTATAGCTATTCGTTATAACAACCCTAAAGGAATATACATAAGGAAAAAATGAAATACAAAATTAAACTTATTACATCTTTTTGGTTTGCTCTTCAAGGAGCGTTGATGATATTTTGGCCTCTGTATATGTATTCATATGCAGGTCTGAAGCTTACAGAAATGTTTGTTTTAGGCAGCTTTTTACTGCCAATTGCACTGCTATTCAATATTAGAAAACCAATAATTAAAAGATTATCTCTTGTCTTATTACTGTTGTATACCATTTTTGTAGCTGTTTTTGGAATGATGTTAATATTGGTTGCCAGCCCAAAAATTTGGGCTGCCTGGGTAATATTTTTTATTATTATTTCTGATTTAGCACTCATTTTATATAATTGCTTTTCACAAAAAGAATAATCAGTCTAATTCTGTCTAATTTTTTAAATCCGATTTTATCTGCAATGGTAGTTGAAAACTTCAATTTATTTGTGCGTCTATACAAACCAAAGGGACGGTTCTTCTGGTATGCTTTTGTTGCAATAAGCAAGCAATGTGTCAGCGCATTTGAAATATGTCAGAGGCATTTACCTATATGATAACGCACATTCATTCCGCTTTAGTGCATTTTTTACATATTAGATGCGTGGTATATGTTTGCTTTTCAATTAGATAAGGAAATACAAACCGAAAGAACCGTCCCTTTGGTTTGCTTTGGTTTGTGGGATTAGTTGGGTCGGTGCCAGGGGGTGGTGGTTCGCATTGCCAGGGTGATGGCTTCGCCCACTAATGCTAAATTTGCTAATAGGTAGTGGTTTGTGTTGCAGCCGCGAATGGTGGAGCCGACGATTTCGGCGGTGGTCAGTAGGCTGCTGCGGAAGTCGGTGTCACCAAAGTAGGTGGCGGAGCCAATGGCAAATGCTGTTCCTGATGGGCTGAGGTTGAAGATGATTGGACCTGCATCAATGTCCATTCCAAACCAGCAAGAACGGTCGTAGTATTCTCGGATTCCAGTCAAAAGTCCACGTTGCATGAAATGCTTTTTCAGCAACTCGTATTGCTCTTTTGCGAAGTCCTTATCCACGAAGGTGAGGTAATAGCAATTCAAGGCAGCATAGGAACCTTTAATGGGGTCGGATAGTGGAGTGCCGTCGTCGTTCAAGAATGATTTCAAGATGCCGGTTTTCTTGTCGGTCCATTCCGTTTTTGCCTTTTTCAACCATTCGTTGATTGTGCTTTGGTAGCGGTCGTCGCATTGCCATGTGAAATTACTTAGAGCCACTAAAGTGACCAACATATCCGGAACGTAGATAGGTTCGCCAGGATAGGTTGGCAGATTCAACGCCGGGCTTTCTTTCATTCGCCTATGCAATGTGGCGCAGAGTTGGTGGTAGAGCACGTCGTATTTGTCATTTCCTCCTGCTGTTTTGTAACTGCTAATCATCCAGGCAAGAATGCTCAAATACGACATGTGGCTTTGGTCGCTATCCAAACTCTCCAACGGGTCCTCGTCCCACCTTGCCGCATCAAATTGCCGTAATTCGGGTGACATCACTATCTTGATAAGACTGTCGATTTGCCCAACGGATTTCTCTTTCTCGTTGGGATATAGCATACTGATATTTGCCAGCGCAGCCGACATCATGGAGCAGGAATACATGGCCCATTCTCCTTGAAACTGGGAGCCAATCGCTTCAGGCATTTCGTTGATTACCTCTTCAGGCGACACCAGCAACTTATCGGCAAGATAATTTCTTCGGCGCAATATCTCCGTTTTTTCGCCTTTAAAGGTGCCGTGCCCCATGGTGGAAATGGTTACCCATAGCCATTTCAGAATCACGATGAGGGCTATGGCTGCCGCAGTTTTCAGTATGTTGCGATATGGTCTCTTCAGTCGTCGTGCCATGAGGATGTTTTGCCCCCGAATTTGTTGGGTTCGGGGGCGTTTCGGGGCTGGTTTAGTTTTGGGAGATGATGGCGTAGATGAGTTCGGCATAGATGAGAATGGGGACTACTACGCATATAATGACTGAACTGACGATGTAGTTCCAGCCAATTCTCTTGAACCAAAGTAGAAAATCCACAGACTTGTCGAACGCCCAGTCGCAACGGTCGCTGAATTTCATTTTGTCTTTCCAGATAAAAATGATCCAACCCAACGAATAAAGAGGCGCAGAAAACGGCATACCTGTAATATAGTCGAGCATGATAGCCCACGACAATGGAATGACAAGATAATATATAATGATGTTGACTTCATTATACGTTGTTCCTGTCATTCTTGCAATAAGATACTCTGCTCCTGCCACAATCACAAAGATTGGCGATGCCAATGCCATTACAATTTTAGTAAGCAGAGACTGTGAGTTCCAATATTCTTCAAGTTCACTCATCGTTTAAAATGTTTTTTCGGGGGGATGATTATTTGAGGTGGCGGCGGAAGAATGCCCAGATGGCTTCGGCGGTGTTCATGTCCTTGGCGTGCCAGGTGTGGGGGGCTCCCACCACTTCATCTACCCATACTTCGGTGCCGTCGGTGCCGCCTGTGAAGCGGTGCTGCACGATATAGTGGGTGCTTGCTGGGTCTTTGCTCGGAATGGTGTCGGTGGGCTCAATGTTGGTGCAACGGTTGCGTGCCACCCAGTAGCCGATGGAGATTTTCAGCGGCAGATACGCTCCCCAGCCGCCTTTGTTTTCCATGTCGCCATACCAGCTCGACGTTTTGTCGGCGGTGCCGTGAATCTCGTAGATGGAAATGGGGTGGGGCGCTTCGTATTTCTGATATATCCAGTTCATGGTGATGCCTGCCACTGGAGCAAGTGCGCGGAATGTGGTCTGTCCCTCGTAAGCCATGAGGTAGCACATGTCGCCGCCATTGCTCATGCCTGTGGCGAAAGCGTTCACTTTGCTCAGTTGGTAGCGTTCTTGCACAGCTTCGGTGATTTTGCAGATGTCGCTGGTTTCGTGCTTCTGCATCGAGGCTTGTGGTGGGTAGCCCACGTAGTAGCCGTAGTGGTTGGTGCTGTCGGGCAGACCGTGAATGTAGCACACGGCGAATTTCTCGCGTGCAGCCACAGGGTCGAGCCCGAAGCGGTCGAAGTTTTTCACCTTCTTCTTGCTGTAGCCGTGCATAAACACCACCAGTGGGGCTTCTTTCTGAATGCCCTCAGGCAGAAACATAGTGTAGGTGCGCATTTGTCCGTTGATCATCAGCGAGTCGGTGATGTGCTTTTGGGCAAATGCCGCAGTGAATGAAGCAATGAGTGCTAAAATAAGTGTTAAGCGTCGCATATTTAGAGAGATAGTTTATTTCTTCTTTTTGTAAGTGATGGTCACGACTTTCTTATCGTTGTCGATTTCCATTTTGCCGAACTTTTGGAAAGCGCTTTGTCCCAGCAGCAGCGGAGCCTTCTGGTTGTGCACCACCGATGCTCGCACGTTGTTGATAATGGCGTCGCCAATTTTCACCTCTTTGAGGTTGATGACGGTGCCTTCGCTGATTTCGCCGTTAGCGTCGGAGTAGTACGACGAGCCCACGATGTCTTTTTCGCTGAGATATTCGTTTTTGAGCATAAACAGTGCCTCTATCGAACTGATGGAGATGGTAGATGCGCCCGTGTCGAAGATGAAGTGGAGTGGCAGTCCATTCACTTCGCATTTCACTTGTGTGATGCCGCCTTTCTTGGTGTAAGGCACCTCACAGGTCACTTCCTCGTATTGGTCGGCATCTTCATCATCTTTCATACTCTCCAACTTTTTTTGTAGTCGCTCCTCGTATTTGGTGATTAGCGCATTAAATTCGGGCGTTTCGCGAATGTTGTCGAAGTCCACATCGTTTCTCGCCTGGGTGAAAGCGTAGAAGCCAGTTTCAAAACATTGCTCAAGCAGTTTCAGCGCCTTGTCTTTTTCGTTCATCAAAGCGTAGGCGCACGCCAGGTTGTAGAGCTTATATGTATCGTCGGAACTTTTGCTCGCCAATGAGTCGATCTGCTGAAGTGCCGCTTCCTTATTGCCCATGAAAAACTCGGCAAACGCGTGGTGGTAAGCGTCGGCGGTGTCGGCAAGCACCACATTCAAGTCAGCCATCGCCTCGTCGTTTTTGCCCAAGAACAGCAGGGATCTTGCCCTGAGAAAACGGTTGTCGGTGTCGTCTTCGCCCAAGTTGATGGCTGTGTTTACATCGGCATACGCCTTTTCGTAGTTCTTTTTGCACATTTGGAGCATACTTCTGAAAGCATAGAAAGCACCTTTGTCAGGGTATTCCTCAATGCACATATTCGCTGCCTCGATGGCTTTATCGTATTGCCCCATATAGTAGAGGTAGTTAGCCTTGTCGAGCACATGTTCGTAGTTTTCGGGGTCGTTTTCAATCGCCTTCTCAATGTATTTGATTGCCAGAGGATAGTTGCCCGCCAATTGGTAGCATTCTGCAATCGAAGAATAATAGTCAGTGCTTTGGTCGTCTTTCTGTAGTTCTTTAAACAGAGCGATGGCCTCATCGTATTCTTTGTTGATTTTTAGAAAGGTGGCCAAGTACACTGTCCATTCTTCTTCTTTCGGGTTTTTGATGTGCTGTGCTCTCAGTTTGGCAATCACTGCATCGGGCACTTCTTCAAATGCACTTGCCAAGCCATTGAGGGCGGCTTCATTGACGTTGTCACCGCTGATGGCTTCAATGTAGCAGTTGAGCGCATCGTTGTATTTTTTGAGTTTGAGTAGGGCATCACCTTTGTAGGCGATAACGGTGTTGTCGCCAGGCGACAGTTTCAAGGCGTAGTCGTAGCAGTCGTATGCCTCTTGTATTCTATCCAAAGCCTCCATACACATTCCCATGCGGGTGAAGCTTATAGCCAATCCGGGTTGTAGCTCAGTAGCCTTCTTATAGTCGGCAGCAGCTGTCTCAAACAGCTGTCGGTTGTAGTAGAAATCACCTCTTGATACATAGCGATCATAATTTTCCGGATCGAGCTTAATCGACTTATTGTATTCTGCCTCAGCATTTTCAATATCACCAAGATTCTCTATGATTTTTGCTTTCACATAATGGTTGTATGATTGGTTATAAGTGTCCTTTTTGGGGCAGTGCTTGATGGCGAGGTCGATGCAAGTGAGCGCATCACCATTCTCCCCTTGATTGCCGTAGATTACAGCCAGCTGCTGGTATGCACGGTCGCAGTTGGGGTGCTGTTCCACTTCTGCCTTCAGATACTTGATGGCTTCGTCGTTGTCTTCGTTCTGCACGGCTTCCAAGCCACGCATATAGTTGTAGCAGTTGTCGTGCTTATATTCGTCGTTTTTAGCATTAGCGATGCCGAAGGTCAAGGCACTTGCCAAAATCATAGTTAACAGTCGTCGATTCGCTTTCATTTCATTTAGTTTTGTTGTTTGAATTGAATATGGGGGTGTATGTTAAAAGTGAGTGTGTTATTTTTTCCCTTCACCGAGCAGGTGTTTTTCTGCGCTTTTGATTTTCTTGATAGCGTCGGCTGTGAGGATGCGTGTAGGGTCGTAGTCGAGTTCGCCGCTGTCGAGAAGGCTGTCGGTGGCTGCGTCCATGCCAGTGACACGGCAAACGAAGTTGAAGAGCGTGAGTTCCTTCTCATTGAGGTCGCAATCGCTGGTCATCATTTGTAGCAGCATCTTCTTCACATCGGCTTTCTTCTGATTTTCCATTTTCGAGAGCACGATAAGCCCTAAGAGCGAGAAGTCGTTGTCGATGGTGGCAGTCACGTCGCACAACTCTTCATCGGAGATGCGGAGCAACTCTTGCAACTGTTCAAAATATGCGAGTTCGTTAGGGTCGATTACGCCATCGGCTTGTGCCATTGCCATGACTACCGATACAATGGCTTGTTTTTCTTTAAAATTGTATTTCATAATACTATTTGTTGGCTAAATCACTCACCTGGTCGGGTGCGAAATGTGGTGTCGCTCCCACAGACCAGTTGAGTGATATGATGATAAATGATTATTTTCTTTCGTAATCCGTCGGCGATGGGTTAGATAGAAAGGCGGCGGAGTGTGTTGAGCAGTTCGCGGTCGATAGGCTTGTTGTTTTTGATAGCCTTGCTGAATGGAACATACACAATTTCCTCATTGTCGTCGCCAATCATCACATTGCGTTGGCCTTCGAGTAGCGCATCTACTGCCGCCGCACCCATGCGTGATGCGAGAATGCGGTCTTGCGCTGTGGGCGAACCACCACGCTGGAGGTGACCGAGAATGGTGACACGCACATCGTATTCTGGGAACTCCTTGCGCACACGCTCTGCCAGTCCCATTGCGCCACCAGTCACGGGGCTTTCTGCCACGAGCACGATTGATGAGTTTTTGCTCTTGCGGAAGCCGTTTTGAATCAGTTCAGCCAACTGGTCGACCTCGGTGGAGATTTCTGGAATGATGGCAGCCTCGGCACCGGAGGCGATTGCACCGTTGAGGGCAAGGAAGCCAGCGTTGCGGCCCATCACTTCAATGAAGAACAGACGCTCGTGCGAGGTGGCAGTGTCGCGAATACGGTCCACACACCACATGATGGTGTTGAGGGCGGTGTCGTAGCCGATGGTGTGGTCGGTGCCGTAGAGGTCGTTGTCGATAGTGCCTGGCAAGCCGATGATAGGGAAGTCGAATTCGCTGGCAAACTGGCGTGCACCAGTGAGCGAACCGTCGCCACCAATCACCACCAATGCATCGATGCCGTGCTTCTTAATCACGTCGAAAGCGCGGGCGCGGCCTTCCTCGGTGGTAAATTCCTTGCATCGTGCAGTTTTTAGGATAGTGCCACCCTGTTGGATAATATTTGATACGTTTTGAGTTTTGAAATCTACAATTTCGTCGTCGATAAGTCCCTTGTAGCCACGGTAAATGCCTTTCACATTGAATCCGTTGTAAATTGCCGAACGAGTGACTGAACGAATTGCGGCATTCATACCTGGAGCGTCGCCTCCTGAAGTGAGAATGCCGATAGTTTTAATTGCTCCCATAATTAATTAACCTATAATTGTATGTTTGATAATTCTTATCACAAAAGTAATCATTTTAGCGATACGAGCAACACATATTTTAAATAAAAATTCCCCAAAGGGCTTGAATTTGCCTTTTGGGGAACGATATAGCGGATTTTTTTCGTAATGCTATAATTTGATGCCGGTGTAGATGCTGCACACACCGAGGGTGAGGCGGTGCACCTTGCAGTGCATGAAACCTGACGAACGCATGATTTCGAGCATCTGCTCGCCTTGCGGCACGGCTGCGATGCTTTCGGGCAGATAACGGTAGGCGCTTTTGTCGCCACTTTTCAGCGAACCCACAAACGGAATGATGTGCAAGGCGTAGAGGTCGTAGAAGAAGCGAATGAAGCGGTTTTGCGGTGTTGACAGTTCCAGCACGCACAACATGCCGCCAGGCTTGATCACACGGTACATTTCCTCGTACCCACGGTCGATGTGCTCGAAATTGCGCACACCGAAAGCCACGGTCACGGCATCGAAACTCTCGCTGCTGAAGCGCATCTTCAGGCAGTCGCCTTGCTCGAAGGTGATTTGCTCTTGAAGTCCCTTATCGGCCACCTTCTTGCGTGCCACCTCCAGCATACCGTTGCTCAAGTCGATGCCCTTCACGGTGCAGTGCAGGTGGTTGTGGAGTTGAATGGCAAAGTCGCCAGTGCCGGTAGCCACATCGAGCAGACGCTTGGGGGCCACGGTAGCCACTTTCTTGCGCGCCACCTTGCGCCACCACTTGTCGATGCCGAGCGTCATGGCACGGTTCATGAAGTCGTAGGCTGGGGCAATGGAGTCGAACATGGCTTGCACCTGCTCGGTCTTGCCGTCGGCTTCGCTATAGGGCTTTATTTGTTCTACTTTATTCACGTCTTTTTTGGTGTCTACGAGTCAACAGGTCTACGGGTCAACGAGTTTTCGAGCCTTCGAATTTTCGAAATATCGAAATATCGAAATATCGAAATTTCGAAATTTCGAGAGCCGAAGCAATCGTCTTAACTTCTTTAACTTCTTAACTCCTTAACTTCTGAAAAAATATTCCGGAAGAAAATCTTCTGAAAGAAATCTCCTGAAAAAGAATTACAGTGTCTTGAGATATTCGCTTACGTTCTTTTCGATGCGGGCGGCGAGGTCTTCGTCGGCGCAAGGCACGAACTTTTTGCCAGTGATGTCTTCGTAGAGCTCGATGTAGCGTTGCGATACGGTTTCGCAGTATTCATCGGTCATTTCAGGCACTTGCTGACCTTCCTTGCCCATGAATCCGTTTTCGATAAGCCATTGACGCACAAATTCCTTGCTCAACTGCTTCTGTGGCTCGCCTTTCTCAAATTTTTCCTGATAGCCATCGGCATAGAAGTAGCGGCTGCTGTCGGGGGTGTGGATTTCGTCCATCAAAATCACCTTGCCATCGGCCTTGCCAAACTCATATTTGGTGTCGACGAGGATAAGACCCTTGCTTGCAGCAATTTCGGTGCCGCGTGCAAACAGGGCGCGGGTGTATTTCTCCACCTGCTCGTAGTCCTCTTTGCTCACGATGCCCCTGGCGATGATTTCTTCGCGAGAGATGTCCTCATCGTGTCCTTCCGCAGCCTTGGTGGTTGGGGTGATGATTGGTTCTGGGAAACGCTCGTTTTCGCGCATACCGTCGGGGAGTTTCACGCCGCAAATTTCACGGCAGCCTTCCTTGTAGGCACGCCATGCGCTGCCGGTGAGGTAGCCACGGATAATCATTTCAACGGCAAACCCTTCGCACTTCTTGCCCACGGTCACCATTGGGTCGGGTGTAGCGAGTTTCCAGTTAGGAACGATGTCGGCAGTGGCATCGAGAAACGATGCCGCTATCTGGTTAAGAACTTGTCCTTTTGAGGGAATACCCTTTGGAAGGATTACGTCGAAAGCCGAAATACGGTCGGTTGCCACCATCACGAGAATGTCGTTGCCGATGCTGTAAACATCGCGCACTTTACCATGATACACATTTGTTTGACCTTCGAAGTTGAAGTCGGTGCGAACTAAAGTTTTAGCCATTGATTTGATATTTTATATGTTTTGAATAGAAGTTTTCATTGTTGTTGGGGTGGGGTGGCTTGCTCTTCCTCGTCGTGGCGTTCGTAAGCCTCCACGATGCGCTGCACCAAGTGGTGGCGCACGATGTCTTTTTTCTCAAATTCCACCCTGCCGATGCCTTTCACGTTGCGCAAAATCTTCAGTGCCTGAATCAAGCCCGAAGCGGTGGTGCGAGGCAAGTCAATTTGCGTCACGTCGCCTGTCACAATCATCTTGCTGCCCATACCGAGGCGTGTGAGAAACATCTTGATTTGGTGCGTAGTGGTGTTTTGCGCCTCGTCGAGCACCACGATGGCGTCGTTGAGCGTGCGGCCACGCATAAATGCCAAGGGGGCGATTTGAATCACCTTCGTTTCCATATATTCCTTCAACTTGGCGTTCGGAATCATGTCTTCGAGTGCATCGTAAAGCGGCTGGAGATAGGGGTCGATTTTGTCCTTCATGTCGCCGGGCAGGAAACCGAGTTTTTCGCCGGCTTCCACGGCTGGGCGTGAGAGGATGATTTTGCGCACCTCGCGATTTTTCAGCGCGCGCACCGCCATAGCCACCGCCAGGTAGGTTTTACCGGTGCCGGCAGGACCGAGTGCGAAGGTGAGGTCGTTTTCGGTGAAGGTTTTCACCAGCAGCTGCTGATTGGGCGTGCGTGCCTTGATAGGCTTGCCGTTCACGCCGAAGATGATGGCATCGTCCATTTTCAGTTCCTTGGGTGGAGTGCCCTTGATGGTGTCGATGATCACTTCCTCGTTGAGTTGATTGTAGTGGTTGCAGAAGTCGGCAAGTTCTTTCACTTTCTGCTCGAAGAGCGCCGTTTCCTCCTCGTCGCCAATCACTTTAATCACATTGCCACGAGCCGCCATGCGCAACTTTGGGAAGAGGTTGCGGATAAGTTGTATGTTGCAATTGTTTACCCCATAGAAAACCACGGGGTCCACATTGTCGATAATCACGTGTCGTTCTATCATATATAGATTGTATATCGGATAAATCCTATGCAAAATTACAGCAAACCCACTACACTACCAAGCATATCCATCTTTTTTTTACTCCACGCTCTGTGGCGGTGCGCCGTGCCGCTTTGCATTTTCGCTTGGCGATAATTGTGCTGGATATGAGAATTTTGACGCAGAAGTGCGAAAATCCGATTTTGACATAAGTGAGAATTTTGCTAATTTTGCAAAAGCACTGTTTATGAAATTATGAGTAATCTTTCCAGCACCACAGCAAATATCGACATACAGCACCCTGAATACTGGACGCTTCAACTGGCGTTTGGCTCCAGCGAAGTGCAATACACGCTTCACGACATCGACGAGGAAAACTCGCTGATTACGGGTACATTGCCTCTCGACCTCAGCTGTGGCAGCTATCTGAAGGCTGCGGAAAATGCCATCTACGACAATCCTGTGCTGCTCAACGATTACAAGAAAGTGCGCATCATGGTCGAAAGCCAGCATTTCATGATTTTGCCGGAGGCGTTCGCCGACGAACTCGACGCGCAAGATGCCTTCGAGGCGATGTTTCCCGATATGGAAGGCGATTTCGCCCTCTGTGCGCTTCCACGCTGCGGTGTGCATATTGCCTACGAAATGCCGAAGGGACTGCTCGGATTCTTGCAGCGCACCTTCAATATGCCGCCTGTGGTGCACCACCTCTATCCACTGATGGAGCATTTCAAGCACCAGGACGAGCGTCGCACCGGGGCGTGTATGCATCTCAACCTCCACCCCGAACGCATCGACCTGCTCATCGTGCGCGACCGTGCCTTGGTGATGGCTAACTCCTTCCCATGCACCGATGCAGCCAACGCCATCTACTATGCGCTCAACGCATGGCAGAGTTTCGGACTTGATGCCAATAAAAACGAACTTTTTGTGACTGGGGGCAAGCCGCTTCGCGATGCCGCTATCCCCACTCTACGAAAATACATTAACTATGTGATGCCTTCCATTTTCCCTGCGGCAGCCCTGCGCATTGGGCAAGACGCGGTGAAGGCTCCACTCGAACTCATTCTTTTAGCCCTATGCGAATAATCAGCGGAAAATACGGCCGTCGCCGTTTTCAAGTGCCTACCAATATCACCGCTCGCCCCACTACCGACATGGCGCGCGAAAACATTTTCAACGTGCTTGGCAACTGGGTGGACTTTGAAGGACTCACTGCTCTCGACCTTTTTTCGGGCACTGGTGCCATCAGTTTCGAACTGCTTTCACGCGGTTGTGCCCAAGTGACCAGTGTGGAGAAGGCGGCTACGCAATACAATTTCATTCGCAAGGTGAAAGAGCAACTCCACGACCCCAACCTCATTCAGGTGAAGGGCGATGCGCTGAAATTTGTGGAAACGTGCGGCACGAAGTTCGACATCATCTTTGCCGACCCACCATACGATTTGCCCGATTTCGCCACTATTCCCGAACTGGTGCTCAACTCCCAAATGCTCAAACCCGACACCATCTTCGTGATTGAACACAGCAAGGCTTACGACTTCAGCCATTTGCCCCACTTCTATCAGCACCGCATCTACGGCAAAGTAAACTTCACCATCTTCCGCCTCGACGACCCCGAATAACGAGTCAACCCCCAAAAAAACAAAGATCCTCAAATAAACATTTTGTTGGGTGTGGGGATAAAAAAATTGTGCTGCGATTCACATCGTGGCACAACTCCTATTTAACTTTCATTTGGGGGTTAAATATATCTTGTCTCTTGTATATAGTTTGCTATAGTCGGAATGCGATGGGGAGGATGCAGCGCACGTTCACTTTTGTGTTCCACATTTTTCCGGCTTCCCATCGGGGCATTTTTTTGATTACACGCACGGCTTCGTTGTCGAGAGCCTCGTGACCGGAGCTGCGGAGCACTTTCACGTGCGACACTTGTCCGTCGGTGAGGATGATGAAGCTGCAAAGCACGCGGCCTTGCTGGCGCGACACGTATTCGTTGTATGGATATTCGCGAGTATTGTTTACGAAATTCACAAGACCACGTTCGCCACCAGGGAATGATGGTTGCACATCAACTTGCTCAAATTCGTAAAATTCGAGATATGAGGTGTGGTCGGGCGACATAGGATTCACTACACCAATTCGGCTGGCACGAGGGCGCGTCTGCGCTGTGGCCTCGATAGCGGAAAGAATGAGTGCCGATAACACGAAGAGTGGTAAAATATGTTTGTATTGTCGCATCATTGTGATTTACAAATAAATAGTGTTTTAAACGAGTCGTAAAGCAGCGCTTTTCCTGTTAAAAACATTGCAAATATAATTTCGTTTTCGCAAATTTCAATACTCGAAAGGTCAAATTTGAAAATGATTAATATTGTTTCATTTATTTTTACAGATTGGGCAAAATTCACCGAATGTTGTAAAAAAAAATTAAAAGGATATACGATTTCAAGGTGTGTGTGCGTTAATAGAGTTATAACGCGTTACTATTAAAGTATGAAATTATCCATTCATCGCTATATCTGCCTGCTTGCCGCATGGGCTGTGAGCTTTCCGGCGTGGGCGCAAGACGGCACCACGGCTTACGAATTTCTCAATGTGAGCCCGTCGTCGCATGTGTATGGGCTTGGCGGACACAACCTCACCATCATCGACGACGACATCAACCTTGTGGAGCAAAACCCTGCGCTTCTGGGACCGGAATTTGACCACCAAGTGGGCGTGAACTATATGAAATACATCGGCTCCACCAATTTCACTGGCGTGAGATATGGACAGGGACTTACCGAGCATAGCGCATTTGCTGTGGGGCTTCAATACTATGGCTACGGCAGCATGACCGAAACCGATGCTCAGGGTTCAATCCTTGGCAAATTCAATGCCAGCGACATCAATTTCAACGTGACTTATTCACACGACATCGCCACCAACATTCGTGGTGGTATCACTTTGAAATATCTGTATTCAAAATATGGCGATTTCTCGGCTGGAGCCATCGCAGCCGACTTGGGTGTGAACATCTACAACCCCGACAACGAGCTCTCGCTCTCTGTGGTGGCAAAAAACCTTGGTGGCCAGGTGAAGAAGTTCAACGGCACCACCGATGCTAAAGACCGCTTGCCATGGGATATTCAGCTGGGCTATTCGCAGAGGTTTGGCACATCGCCATTCCGCCTCTCCATCACCGCCTACAACCTGCGCAAATGGAGCCTGCCATACTACGAACCAGAGGATAAGAACAACACCAACAGCGACCTGGTGAAGAAAGAAAGTTTCGGCTCCAACTTCATGCGTCACCTTGTGCTCGGTCTGGAATTTCTGCCCAGCGACAATATGTATATCGGCCTTGGTTACAACCACAAAGTGCGCACCGACATGAGCACATATCAGCGCAATTTCCTCTCCGGCCTATCATTGGGAGCCGGCATGAAAGTGAAATCGTTCGGTTTCGGCGTGGCATTCGCCCAGCCCCATACAGGCGCTACCACCTTCATGCTCAACCTCACCACCAGCCTCGGCGAACTCCTCCACTAACCCCCCTCATCATCTTATATCACAAACAAAACACCATCAAAGGGACGGTTCTTTTGATGGTGTTCTGCTTTAATTGCTTGATTAAGCGTGGATTATAGTGGTGTGATTTGGCTTGTTTTTTGCACATTTTGCTATCTCCGCATGTAGATATCTACGTAATCTGTGCAATCGTCTACGGGATTCCGCATGTTCTGCATACGCCAATATCTGCGCTCGCCGGTGCGTAAAAACCGTTGTTCGCCAGTGCGTACCACGGCTTGTCCGTTGGCAATATAACTCACTTTGGTTTCAATCACGCCGTTGAAAATCAGGCAATCGGCACTTTCGATGGTGATGGTGCCGTCAATCTTCAAATAGTCGTCACACTCGCGGCTTTTCTGCCCACCCACGCACCGCAATGTGCCATCGGGTTGCTTGGTGATGTTCACCGTTCCGAAATAGTCCCAAGAAATCCATTGCAAAGAGCACATGTGTTTGCCCAAAACTTTCTGCTCCACAGTTTCCACTTTTCTTTTCGTTTTTTTCTTAACTCTTTTCGAAGCCGCCTCTATGCTGCCTCCCGATGCCACAATCAGCATCGCCACAATTAAAAACAGAAATCTTTTCATAATCAAATTCATTTTAAAAAGGTGATATAAATTACCACCATCAAAGGGACGGTTCTTTTGATGGTGTTTTGGTTTATTACTTTGATTTTTCGATAATTACAGCAATCGTTTTATAGTCAATTTGTGCAATTCTTGACAGTTGGCGCATACTCACTCCTGCAGCAACCACGGCATTAATGGCATTGTGGCGTTGCTTTTGCGGCAGTTGCTTTATGGGTTCATTGCCACAAATTTGGGTGATGATCCTTGTTGCCTCCATATCGGTTAGGCGACGGTGGCTGATGCTCGACTGCGGGCGTTGCACGTTGCTGACATTAAGCGTCAATTCGCACACTTCTTTCCAACTCATGCGGGAGAATGGTAATTTGTGGCAACAAACGCCGTCGGTCTTGATACTGCCGTCGTACTCGTGCCAACTGCTCCATTGATATTTGCCCGGTGCATCCACAATTCCTGCCTCCACAGGGTTGCAATGTATGTAGCGCAAAAGGGTGATAAAGTAGGCGGCTTTTGCCACAGGTTCGCTACGGAAGCGGTCGTGAAACAAAGGACCGAGACGGTTGTGACGCTTGTTGAAGTAACTCACATAGGCAACACCGATGCGCTTCATTGTGTTCGCCAATGGCTCTGCGCCTTCGGCTATAAGCAAGTGAATGTGATTGGTCATCAAGCAATATGCGTGAATGTTGCAGTAGGGCGGCAACGGCTTGTTGTCGGCATCTTTTGGATGGGTGATCTGGCGCAATATTTTAACAAATTTGTGACAGTCGTCCTCGTCGGCAAAAATCGGGCTACGGTTGATGCCGCGTAGCATCACATGATACACGCCTGTAGGGCTGGTTTCTCGGCTTAATCGTGGCATAAGCTTTTCGAATTTAATTATATAGCAAAAGTATGAATTTAATGGCTAACTTCCAAAATAATTACCTCTATTTTGCGTGAAAGTAGCTAAAATGTATGAAAATAATGCTTTTTAGACAATATGTATAACATTGTTTATCAATATAATAAATAGAAATACCATCAAAAGAACCGTCCCTTTGATGGTGTTTCTAATTTCTGATTCCCTACTTCTTATTGTCGGTGGATGGTGGAGCCGTTGGCTTGGTGGGTGGCAAGGATGAGCACTTCGGCTATTTGCACGTGTTTGGGGGCTGAGGCGGCGTAGAATGCCACGTCGGCGATGTCGGCACCAGTGAGTGGAGTGATGCCTTTATACACGTTTTCGGCACGCTCGTTGTCGCCGTGGAAACGTACGTTGCTGAAGTTGGTTTCCACCAGTCCGGGTTTCAGGTTGGTGACACGCACAGCCGTTTCAGCCACGTCGATGCGCAAGCCGTCGGTAATCGCCTTCACAGCCGCTTTTGTGCCGCAATACACATTGCCCTTGGCGTAGGCGGCATCGCCAGCCACGCTGCCCACATTTATCACATGCCCCTCATTTCGCTTCACCATGCCGGGCACTATCAGGCGCGTCATGGTCAGAAGTCCCTTGATGTTGGTGTCGATCATTGTGTTCCAGTCCTCAGGGTCGCCCTCGTATTCTTTGTCAAGACCAAGTGCGAGTCCGGCGTTGTTGATCAGCACGTCGATTTTCTGCCATTCCTCATCGAGCGACTCCACCGCAGCCTGTGCCGCTTGAGCGTCGCGAACGTCGAATGTAAGCGTTTTCACCTTCGCACCCTCAGCCTCAAGTTGTGCCTTGATTTCAGCCAACTTCTCTGCACGGCGTGCCGTGATAATCAGATTGTAGCCACCTTGTGCAAACTTGCGAGCGCAAGCCTCGCCGATGCCGCTTGTGGCTCCTGTGATAAATACCGTTTTTCTCATCAATGTATGTTCGTTTTTACAAGTTAATTAATCATCACTGCGGTAGCCCTATCACACAATCGGCTACCCCAAGCAAATTTATCAATTAAATCCCAACATTCCAAACCAATCCCCCACAATTCCCACTATTTACGCACCAAAGGGACGGTTCTTTTGGTTTGTGTTTTGTTTTATTGTTTGATTTATAACAAATTGCTGCGAGTTCTCTGTGTGCGTTTTTTATGTTTTCGCTTTTTGCTCACGCTCACCACCAGTTCGCACACTTCCTTCTTGCCCATGTGTGCAAACGGCAGCGTGTGGCTGCAAATGCAGTCGGTATCTATCGAACCATCGTACTCGCGGAAACTACTCCACTGGAATTGAGAGGGACTTTTAACTATTCCTGCCTTAACGGGGTTCTGGTGTATGTATCTCAGCGCAATGAGAAAGTAGCCTACGTTGTCCACGATTCTGCTGTGTAAACGTTCGGTAAATAGTGGGTTCTGACGCTCGTGGCGATTGTTGTAATAGTTGATGTATGCTTCACTTATGCGCTCCACCGTGTCATACATCTGTTCAGTGCCCTCGGCTAAGAGTATGTGGATGTGGTTTGACATCAGGCAGTAGGCGTAGATGGTGCAATATGGCGGCAGCGGAGCACCATTTTCGTCCATTGGGTGAGTGATTTGGTGGAGGATTTCCAAAAACTTACGGCGGTCCTGCTCGTCGTTAAATACTCTTTCATAATTGAAACCGCGCATAACCACATGGTGCACGCCAGCGAGACTGGTTTCTCGACATTCTTTAGATAAAAGGCTTTTTTTCAACATAATGTTAGTGTTTTTTATTCGCTGCAAATTTACCAATTTAATCCCAACGTTCCAAACAAATCCTAAATAATTCCCTCCATTTATCGGAACTATTCTATCTAATATCTAATGCAAAAAAATCAACATTTTTTTATGCGTTACAACTTTAGATAATACCATCTGCAACATAGACTTTTTACAAACCAAAAGAACCGTCCCTTTGGTTTACGCCACTATTAGCAATAATTTATTTTCCCCACTCATATTATAGTCATTGAACGCAAGATTTAACATGGGCATCCATCCATTCATCAGGATTATTTATATTTTTAATTATTATCCTCTCAAGGGATTTTGTACACATTTCCTCCGTTTTCCTAAACCATTTATTTAGATATTCTTTAGGTTTGGTACAATCCAAACCAGGAATAAAATAAGGGCTCCCTCCTAAGAAATAAAATGAAACATAATCACCATAACTGGCATCTTGTAGCATTACTCTCGTCACAAAAAGTGTATTTCCTAACAATTCAATCGCTTTATGAAGAATTGTCCATTTACTATTGTAGAATATCGAGTCTAATTCATCGCTTTGACGTCTGCCTCCTGATTGAAAACTATACTGTTTTACCCTCCCAGTACTATCTAACAGAACATAAACAGCTAAAATTTTACGTTGTCTTATTAAATCAAACAAAAGCGTATCACCATATAGGTGTTGAAATGCTTTAACAAAATTCACATTCACCAAATCTGAACAAAGATCAATGTCGTTTGTATAGACAATATTGAAATTCTTTTTAGCTATTAACACGGAATCATTCTCGTTTTGACTATTTGCAAAAGATTGAATCCGCAGTCCTAATAGCATTACACAAATAAATGATAATATTCTTATGCCTTTCATTACTTTGTAATATTAAAAAAATGATTTATCATACCAGAGATTTTGGTAACAGGCACATTATAATTTGGCCTATCCTTGTGATGAGTACATATCAAAGGGACGGTTCTTTTGGTTTGTTGTTTGCTTTGTTGTTTGATTTCCTGCGTATTACAACGACTGTGCCATAGCTTATTTTTGTGATTCTTGACAATTGGCGCAAACCTACGCCTGCTGCATAGGCGCTTTCAACCACGCTTTCTTGACGTTCTCTGGGCATATTCTGCACTGATTCGTCGCCACAAATTCGTTGCAGAATTTCTGTGGCCTCGGTGTCGGTTAAGCGACGCTGACTGATTCGGGGTTGGGGGCTTTGTTTTTCGCTCACGTTCAACACCAGTTCACACACCTCATCCCGGCTCATGCCTGTAAATGGTAATGTGTGGTCGCAAACGCAGTTGGCTTTTATTGATCCGTCATACTCATGCCAGCTGCTCCACTGATATTGAGAGGGGTGTTCAACTATTCCCGCCTCTACGGGATTGCAGTGCACATATCTCAGCAAATTGATAAGGTAGCCAGCATCTGCCACAGACTCGCTGCGGAAGCGGTCGTGAAAGAGCGGTCCCAGACGCTCGTTGCGTTTGTTGTAGTAGCTCACGTATGCCACACCTATGCGTTTCATCGTGTTTGACAGCGATTCTGTGCCTTCTGCTATGAGTAGGTGAATGTGGTTATCCATCAGGCAGTAGGCGTAGATGGAGCAATATGGTGGCATCGGAGCATCGTCTTTGCCCTTGGGATGTGTGACTTGACGGAGGATTTTCACAAACTTGCGACAGTCCTGCTCGTCGTCAAAAATTCTGCCACGATTGATGCCGCGCAGCATCACGTGGTACACTCCAGTAGGACTGATTTCTCGGCTTTTTCTTGACATATAGTTTTGGTCTTTAAATCAAAAGCAAATTTATCAATTAAAAAACAACATTCCAAAAAATTCGCGTAATTTCTGACATAACAAACCAAAGGGACGGTTCTTTTGGTTTGTAGAAGGATGGGGTGCTTTATATATTTAGCAAATGGTAACCAAAAGAACCGTCCCTTTGGTTTGTGGTTCTTGTCATATAGACTTGTTCCATACAGAGTCGATTAATCAAAAGTTTTCTGATAATGCCACATATAAGTTCCTCCGCCTTTTTTTATCATTGAGTCAATATTCTTCCTTAACTTTTCATCAATGTCATATAATGTATCGTTATACAAGACCAGGAATTGTCCTATGTAGTAAACTTTAACGACTTGGTCCTCCTTGTACAAGAGCACTTTTCCTCTAACATTTGTATGATAAGGTTTTACTATAGAATTATAACGGCTATTTTGATCCGATACTTTGAGTGCCTGGATACAATTAAAAAAATCATAAATCAAGGAATCACACTCAACATACACACTATCTGTGGAGTGATTAATGTATCCCTTGTCAAAATATTCAGGACTGATACTGAATACTGTTTGAAGAGTTGCTGGTGCGTAAATAATCTTTATCTTTAGATTATTCGCACAGCCTGTTGCTTCATTAGCACAGAGCCATATTATGCAAAATAATGATATAAGTTTTCTCATTGTTATAAAATTTGCTATGATTATTCTTTTTGTCGTTCCAGTATTTTATGGGTTCCAGTCACACAACAAACCAAAGGGACGGTTCTTTTGGTTTGCGCATTGCTTTCGCTGAAAATCATCATGTTCTCATCCTTGGCAGAGTTTCCTATTTGCTTCACTTGTCACAACGTTGTTTTATTTCATTTGCACGACTCCTTCTATTCCGAGAAGTTTTAAAAAAATGCAACATTATAATCAATAAGATTATTACATGGATAGATGTAAATAATACCAAATATAACCACCACGTAAAAGCAGCTCCACCAGCCCCTTTATAGGTCATTAAGTAGTACAAAGGAATTGAATAAACAACAAATACAAGAGCATTTATTGAACATTTTTTGTGATTAATAAAAAACCATTCTATTAGTAGTAAAATTATGCATATTAAAGAAATAGCATATACGATTATATTATCATTCATGTTTTAACTTGTTGGTTGAATTAAAATCCTAAGAATCTATAAATGAAAAAGTTTCACAATTTGCAGATTTTTAGTAAATTAGCAAACCAAAGGGACGGTTCTTTTGGTTTGTCTTTGGTCTGATTTTTTTCCATCCTTTGCTAATTAGAAACCAAAAGAACCGTCCCTTTGGTTTGTGATTAGATTCCCATCATTTTGAGATAGTCTGATAACGTTCCCATACCTACAGACTTCCTATATTCGTCAACTTTCTCAGGATTCTCCAGCTTGTAAAGATGCCATTTGCCGTCCTTGTCTTTTTCCAACTGAGTGCCATATCGCTGTGGACGACCTTCAAAAAGGCAGATACGGTCTTCCATCATCGCCACATTCTCACGAGGAATATCGCCTCTCTCTGCCGCCTTTTGGAACAATGGCAGATATTTCCTTTGCATCTCGGCAGATGAATGCTGAACAACAAGCCAATAAGCACTACATGCATCACCAACCTTGTCCTTACCGACAAATCCACGTGAATCAAGGATTTTAAAAATCTTCTGTTGGTTGACACTGTCAATCGTAGCCATTACGGAAAAAATGGAATCTATCTTTGCCTTGTCTTGTGGCTGCTGTCTTGATGTCATCCTCCATTCCTGTCGAATGGATTGGTCATCCTTTGCTATTTCGAGCAGTTGATTGCGGAGAGGAATATCGTAGTTGGCTTCTTTCCTTGTCTGACGCTCATGCATCGCATTCATGATTTCATTCCATCGCACATCATCATGAATAGGGAGCAGATCTTTGTCTGCTTCTATGTTCTGACTATACCATTCAGGTTCAGCTTTCATTCTCTCCTCAAGAAACCAGAACGCAGCATCATTATGACCTGCCAGTGAAGCCGCACATGCAGCATTATAGAGATGCTGGCCGCGAACGTAGTTCTTAAAATCAAATGCATAGGTGAAGTATCGCTCAGCTTCTTGATAATTCTGCTGCATGTAGCATGAATCAGCTTTTGATATTAGACTAATGTACTTCCGACTTTCCTCCACATCAGGTAAAGTGCCAGACTGCATCACTCTGATGCTCTTGTTCTTGAAATCCTCCAAAGATATAGCTACAGCCTGCATATTATGCATATCAGTTACATCCCAATGATAAACACCACTCTCTGGCCATTTCTTAGATTCTGTCTGCATGACATACATTATTCCCAGTATTGTCTTACCAGCCTTATTTATTCTGTCAACACAAACAAGTCGGTGTTGTCTTTTATTGAAATATAGATTTCGCCAAATGTTTTCAACATCATTCTTAGGCAGCTTCCACAAAGTTGTCCTGGTTACAGTCAACAGTCCACCCTTGCTGATTTCATAATCAGGAACCTCACAACTGTTCACTCCTTCAAATGCATACATATTATCATCAACAGCGCGTAAACCATTCACAGGAAATGGTACATCCTTGGTTATTGCCCTAATGTATTTTGTGTATTCAGTCTGATTTTTTGTAGAGCATGATATCATAAGCACAACTGCTCCCAATATAAAAATACTTTTCTTCATTTTATCTGTCATATTTTTCTTCATTTTTTTCCAAAATCACAAATTGTGACTTTGTACATTACCATATTTAACAGCATACAAAGGTTGTGCTTTTATCCTTTAAGCCGCTATTGCACAAACCCTTTCTTTGAAAAAACGTAAAATCAATAGTATTATTGCGATGATTGTACTATTATTAATCGCTTCACTCGTTGTACGGTACTTACCCCTTTACCACTCAACTTTGGTTTGTCGGTGGGCATAAAAGGGGTTGGCTCATTGGCTGAAGGTGTATGGATTGGTTTTATCAGGGGTGTGTGGGTGTGTGGGGGGGGGATTTTGGGAAATAATGGGGGGATGGGGGGTTTGCTTGCGAGAAATAAAGGTGTGTTTTTGGGAGAAAAAGGTGTGTGTTTGGAGAAAAAGGTGTATTTTTGTAGGTTAATAACTGTACAAAATCGAGAAAATGGACTTTCGCACCACTATACACATTGCCGACAATATGGGCATTATGCATCATAGCGACCGCTTTATGATGCTTGGCTCGTGCTTTAGCGACAATATAGGCGGTAAATTGCACCAAGCCATGATTGATGTGAATGTGAATCCTTTTGGCACGCTCTACAATCCGATGAGCATTGCCTCGAGTGTGAATCGCATCATCGACGCGGTGCCTGAGCGGGGTATCGACCTGTTTCAGGGCAGCGGTGTGTGGAACAGTTACAATTTCCACTCTCGCTACTCGCTTGCCGACAAGGAAGCCACGCTCACGCTGATGAATGAGCAGATTTCGAGGGCGCACGAGCATCTGAAATCGTGCCACACGCTTGTGCTGACGCTGGGCACTGCCGTAGTGTATCGCCTGAAGGAGACGAACCTGGTGGTGGCAAATTGCCATAAGGTGCCGCAGCACAATTTCACGCGCCGCATGGTGAGCGTTGACGAAATCACCGAGGCGCTCTCCGCCATGGTGGAGCGGTTGCACGAGTTCAATCCGCAGTTGCGCATTCTGTTCACCGTCAGCCCTATCCGCCACATTGCCGACGGACTGGAGGTGAACTCGCTGAGTAAGGCCACGCTGCGAGTGGCTGTTGCCAATGTGAACCGTGTGTATCGCGACTTCACCGCTTATTTCCCTGCCTACGAGATAGTGATGGACGACTTGCGCGACTATCGCTTCTATGCCGCCGACATGGTACACCCCAGCGATGTGGCTATCGGCTACATTTGGCAGAGTTTTCAGGCGGCGTATTTCGACGATGCCTCCACGCAAGCCATCGCCCGATGCGAGCGTGTGATGAAGCGCCTCACCCATCGCCCCATGACGGCAAACCGTGAAATAGTGGAGCGATTCTATGCCGACACCAAAGCCGTGGTGACGAACTTGGTGAAGGAATATCCGTATATTGCAAATATTAAAGAAATCAACGATTTAATTTCTGAATGATGAAGTACTCAATCGTAGAGATAGCCGACATTCTGGGTGTTGACTACCACAGTATCAGCAACGAGGAAGCCACTGTGAGCCAACTGCTCACCGACTCTCGTTCGCTCAATAACCCCGAAGAAACCATATTCTTCGCAATTAAGACTGCCAACAACGACGGCCATAACTATATCGCGCCTCTCTATCAGAAGGGCGTGAGAAACTTTGTGGTGAACCGCATCGACAATGTGATGCGTGAGATGCGCGACGCCAACTTTCTGGTAGTGGCCGACACGCTCGAAGCGCTCCAAACCTTGGCAACGAGCCATCGCCGCCGCTTCAATATTCCGGTGATTGGCATCACCGGCAGCCGTGGCAAAACCACTGTGAAGGAATGGCTCAACCAACTGTTGAGCGACGACTACAAGATTGTGCGCTCGCCACGCAGTTACAATTCGCAAATCGGCGTGCCACTCTCGCTGTGGGACATCGACACCAACACCACGCTCGCCATTATCGAAGCCGGCATTTCCACCACCGGCGAAATGGACAACCTGCAAGCCATGATTCGCCCCACCATTGGCGTAATCACCAATATCGGCAGCGAGCATAACGACGGCTTTGCCTCGATGGACGAGAAGGCTCAGGAAAAGGCAAAGATTCTGAACAGTTGCGAGAGCATCGTGTATTGCGCCGACGACCCATTGGTCACCGCCACCATTCGCCCACTGCTTGAGGTGGATGTGGCGCACGAATATGCGTGGTCCACTACCGACGCATCACGTTCCGTGCTGGTGACTAATGTGGAAAAAGACACCAAAGAAAGCCGCATCACCTACAAATACGAAGGCGAGGCGCACACCATCACCGTTCCGTTTACCGCCGACCGCGATTTGGAGAATGTGGTCACTTGCCTTGTGGTGATGATAGTGCTGGGCGTGAAGCAAGATGTGATAGCACAGCGCATGACCACCCTCACCCCTGTGGGCACTCGCATCAATGTGATAGAGGGCGTGAACAACTGCACCGTGATAGCCGACGGCTACACCAGCGACTACAATTCGCTCACCCCTGCGCTCGACTTCATGATTCGCCGCAGCAACCCTGCCCAGTCCAACACCGTGATTTTGAGCGACCTGATGCCAGAGGCATTCAGTGCCGACGAGTTGTATATCCGCGTGAGCGAGTTGCTCAAGAGCAAGCATATCAAGCACTTGATAGGCATTGGTCCCGACATGTGCCGCTACGGACGCTACTTCTCCAGCATCAACGCGCAGTTCTACGCAAGCGTGGCAGAATTTCTCGACAAGAAATCTACAGGCGACTTCGAAGACGAGACCATATTGGTGAAAGGCGCACCCGAATTTGAGTTTGAGCAAATTCTCAACCTGCTCGAAGCAAAGCAGCACCAAACTGTGGAAGAGGTTGACCTCAATGCCCTGGCGCACAACTTCAAATTCTTCCGCTCGTTCCTTAAACCCGAAACCAAGGCTGTGGGCATGGTGAAGGCAAGCGGCTACGGCGCAGGCAGTTACGAAATAGCCAAAACGCTGCAAGATGCCGGTTGCGACTATCTGGCTGTGGCAGTGCAAGATGAGGGCGTGGACTTGCGTAAGGCAGGTATCACCATGCCGATTATCGTACTCAACCCATCGGTGGTGAACTATAAGGCAATGTTTACACACCACCTTGAACCAGAGGTTTACAGCATAGAAGAGTGCAGCGAACTCATCAAAGAGGGCGCAAAATACGGTGCGCACGAATTTCCTGTGCACATCAAACTCGACACCGGTATGCACCGCCTCGGTTTCACCAAGGAGCAGATACCAGGGCTTATCAAACTGCTCAAGAGCCAAAGCGTGATTAAGCCAGCGTCGATGTTCTCGCACCTGTGCGTGGCTGACGAGCCAGCGCAAGATGCCTACACCATGCAGCAATTCGCATATTTCGAAGAATGTACGGCAATGATTCAAGCCGAATTCAGCCACTACATTATCCGCCATATCCTCAACACCACAGGCATTGTCCGCTTCCCCGACAAGCAGTTCGACATGGTGCGCATAGGCATCGGACTGTATGGCATCAAAACGATGTTCGACCACTCGGAAGACGCCCTAAAGCCTGTGTCGTCGCTCCATTCGGTGGTTATCTCCATCAAGGAGTGGCCTGAAGGCACCACCATCGGCTACGGTCGCCACGGTGTGCTTCACCGCCCATCGCGTATCGCCACCGTCACCATCGGCTACGCCGACGGCTTCGACCGCCACTTCGGCAACGGCCACACCAACATGTGGGTGAACGGCACACTCTGCCCGACTGTGGGCAACGTGTGTATGGACGCTGTGATGGTCGACGTGACCGACGCACAATGCGAAGTGGGCGACATCGTGGAAATTTTTGGCGAGCACATTCCTGTGGAAGCCCTGAGCGAAGTGCGTGGCACCATTCCTTACGAAATTCTCACCAGCGTTTCGCCACGAGTGAAACGTGTGTATTATCGCGAATAATTTACTATTCTATATATCAAAAACATGAAAGTCAGAAACTTATTTTTCACAGTAGCCGCTTTGAGTGCCATTTGCACCCAAGCAGCCACTTTTGAATGTGGTGGACTCTACTACACCACCACCGGTGCCAACACTGTGGCTGTGGCACGAGTGCCAGCCGAAAAGGCCACCAACAATCCCTACAAGGGCGTTTACATCATTCCCGAACAAGTGTACTACGACGGTGCCAACTATCATGTGACCGCTATCGCCGACAGTGCCTTCTTCCAGTCGAAAGCTACCGAGGTGCAGGTGCCAAACACCGTCACCACCATCGGCGAGTGCGCTTTTGCCTATGCTACCGACCTTGCCAACATCACGCTGCCGCTGCATCTGAAAGATGTGTCGAAAATGCTGCTTGCTGGCACTAATGTGGTGAATGTGGCTGTGCCAGAGGGCGTGAAAACCATTGGTTGGGGCGCGTTCCAGTCTTGCCCAATGCTCCACACCATGCTTCTGCCATCTACCACCAAGAGAATTGACGCTTACGGCTACAACAACTGCCACAACCTTTTCGAAATCTACTGCGCCGCTCCCGAAGCTCCCGAAGCCAGTGGCTGGGCTATCTTTATCGGTCTCAGTGGCATCGATGTGATTGTGCCCGACGACGATGCCGTGGCAAAGTATGCCGCCAATGCTGTTTGGGGTGATGAAAACACTTTCACACTCTACCCAAGCGAGGAGGTATCAATCAGTATGACTGGCGAAGTGGAGAAATACAACGACCACTATATGCGTTTTGCTTTGGGCAACAACTTGGCATACAAAATCTATAAGGGCGACGAACTGATTGCTCTCACTGCTGCCGACTTCTATTATGTGCCTATCACAGCCGAGGGAGCAGAATACTACATCGTGCCCACAAATATGATGAACGATGCCGAAGCCACCAAGGTGGTGATTGCACCGTCGGCTGTGAAGAATGTGACCGATGACCGCGATTTGCCTACGGTTTACGGTCGCGACGGTTCTATCTATATCCACGGCAATACCCATGGCGAGATGGTGACCGTGTTCGACATGTACGGTCGCCTTTGCTTCCGCCGTGCCACCAATGGCGATGAAGTGATCACGCTCGACCGTGGCATCTATGTGGTGCTGGTGGGCAATCACCCAACCAAAGTGCGCTTATGATTACAGCCGACGACGAGAAATATATGCGAATGGCGCTTCGTGAGGCTGAAGCCGCCATGCAGGCCGATGAAGTGCCTATCGGTGCGGTGATTGTGTGCCGTGGGCGCGTCATTGCCCGTGGGCACAACCTTACCGAAACCCTCACCGATGTCACCGCCCATGCAGAAATGCAAGCCATCACATCGGCGGCTTCGTTTCTCGGCGGTAAATACCTCACCGACTGCACGCTTTACGTGACCGTGGAGCCTTGCCTGATGTGCGCTGGCGCATTGGGGTGGAGCCAGATTTCTCGCATCGTGTATGGCTGTGCCGACCCCAAACGTGGCTACCACACATTCTGCCAAAAGCCCTTCCACAAAAAGACGCTGGTGGAAGGCGGTGTGCTCACTGAAGAATGTGCAGCCCTGATGACTGATTTTTTCTCCAAAAAAAGATAGGAGAGAAGTTAGAAATTAGATTTTTAGAAGTTAAGGAGTTAAGAAGTTGAAGAAGTTAAGGAGTTAAGAAGTTGAAGAAGTTAAGACGATAGTTCTGAGTGCTCCGATTTCTCCCCACGCCCCCTAAAAAACTTTACAATATGAAAAGAAAATTATTTGCGTATTTATTTGTGCTGTTTGCTGGAGCAATGACTTTGGCGTGCGCACAGCAGAACGTAGCCACCCAAGTGAAGGTGGTGAACGTGCAAACCGACACCGTGGAAGTGATGAGCCAGAAGATGAACCGTGGCATCAAGGCGGTGGTGGTGTTGCCAAATCAGCATTTCGACAATCCTACCGACAGTTTCCCCACTGTGTATGTGCTTCACGGTGCATGGGGCAGTTATCGCGACTGGCCCACAAAGAAAAATATGGAAGCCATTGCCACTAAATACGGCGTGGTGATTGTGTGCCCCGATGGTCAAGACAGTTGGTATTTTGATTCGCCCATCGACCCGAAATTCCAGTTCGAAACCTTCATCAGCAAAGAGTTGGTGGAATATGTGGATTCGCACTATCGCACTTTCCGCTCTCCGAAGATGCGTGCCATCACCGGTTTGAGTATGGGTGGACATGGTGCGCTTTGGAACGCATTCCGTCACCCCGACGTGTTTGGCTCATGCGGCAGTATGAGCGGCGGTGTTGACATCACCAAATTCCCCAATAAGTGGAAAATCGACCTGCGCATCGGCAAATACGAAACCAATAAGCAGGCATGGGCAGAACACGCCGTAATCAACCTTGTGCCCACGCTTAAAGCCGGGCAGAACATCATCATCGACGATGGCTATTCCGACTTCTTCTATGAGGTGAACTGCAATTTGCACAAAGCGCTGCTCGATGCAAAAATCCCCCACGATTTTACCATTCGCCCAGGCGCCCACACATGGGAATACTGGACCAATGCCATCGACTATCAGATGCTCTTCTTCGCAAAAGCCTTCGCCAAATAAACGGCATAAAGCACCACTATTGGCATTTTGCCATTCCAAAAACTTAAAAATAGGGATTTTCTTTATTGAAAATCTCTATTTTTTGTATATCTTTGCGAAAGAAATTATCATTTTGCCAAATTCTCAAAAACTTTTGTGCATGGAAAATAATCGCCCTAAAATTCTCATCATCTACACTGGTGGTACTATCGGCATGATAGAGAATCCGGTGACACGCACTTTGCTCCCATTCGATTTCTCGCATTTGATGGAAAATGTGCCTAAAGTGAAGCTGCTCGACTACGACATCGATAACATTCAGTTCAATCCGCCAATCGATAGCAGCAACATGAATCCTACGCACTGGCGTGATATTGCACAAGCCATTGAATGCAACTACGATAAGTATGATGGATTTGTGGTGCTTCATGGCACCGACACGATGGCGTTTACGGCTTCGGCACTGAGTTTTATGCTGGAGAATTTGAGTAAGCCTGTGATTATCACTGGCTCGCAACTTCCTATCGGCGAGGTGCGCACCGATGGCGAGGAAAACCTGATCACCGCCCTGCAAGTGGCTGCCGCTACCGATAAGGCTGGCAATGCTATGGTGCAGGAGGTGGCAATCCTCTTCGAGAACTATCTGTGGCGCGGAAATAGAAGCACGAAGATGAGTGCCGACAACTTCAACGCGTTCCGAAGCAACAATTATCCGGAGTTGGCAACCATAGGATTGGGAATCCAGTTCCATGAGGAGGCTCTGTATCGTCTGCCGTCGAAGCGTCCGCTGAAGGTGCGCTATGCGATGGACCCTAATGTGATGTTTATTGAACTTAACCCAGGCATGACTCCCGAAACGCTTGAATACCTGCTTCGCACACCAAAAATCAAGGGCATAGTGCTGAAAACCTACGGCGCAGGCAACAGCCCAAGCGAGCCATGGTTCACGCAACTCATCAGCGATGCCAATCAGCGTGGTATCGTCATTCTCAATGTCACTCAGTGTGTGAATGGTGGAGTGAAGCCGCTTTACGAAACGGGCAACTGTCTGAGCAAGGCTGGTGCCGTGAGTGGTTACGACATCACCAGCGAGGCGGCTATCACCAAGTTGATGTATCTGTTCGGCCTCGGTTTGCCACCCGAAACGGTGAAAACTTATCTTCAGAGCGCCATTTGCGGCGAAGTGACTATTTCATAGCCACGCTGCTGCTCATTCGGTGCATGTCGTAGCGGTAGCGCAGGTAGTAGAATATGCCGGCAAGGGTAAGGCCAATAGGGAAGCCGAGCCAAATGCCATGAATGCCCAAGCCAGCTTTGAAGCCGAGGCAGTAGGAGCAGGGAATTGCCACCAGATAGTAACTGATAAATGCGCAATACATGATGGGCTTCACGTCCTGTATGCCTCTGAGCACGCAGGAATAGCATAGTTGCAAACCGTCGCCAAACTGGTATGCGAAGAGCAGGAAGAACAGCGACACAGCAATCGATGCCACCTCTGTCGAATCGGTGAAAATGCCGGCGGCAGGGAATCGGAATATGTAGAGCAACGCAGAAAGCGTGGCAGAAATGGTAAGCATCATCAAGAAACCCTTCTTGGTGTATTTTCGCACGCCATCGAAGTCCTTTTTGCCGTAGGAGTTGCTCACGAGAATGGAAACGGCAAACGAAAGTCCCTGAAGCAGCAAGAAGAATAGCAGCGATATGGTGGTCACCACTTGGTGGGCGGCAAGTTCCACCACGCCCAGCCAACCAATCATAATGGCTGAGAATGAGAAAGTGGAGGCTTCAAGTCCGTTCTGTATAGCCACAGGGTAGCCGAGGCTGAAAATGTGCTTCATTCTGCCTTTCGACAAATGCGATGCCTTAAACGCTGCCACATGCTGGCGGAATTTCTTTCCCTTAAACACATAGAGCGCAAACATGCCGAGCATCAAGGCTCGTGCCAGCAGCGTGCTGAGGCCTGCGCCGTTCAGTCCCAATTCGGGGAAACCGAGTTTGCCGTAAATTAGCACCCAGTTACCGAATATGTTGACCACATTGCCGATAATCAAAAACACCATCGACACCACTGGTTGACGCATACCGTCGGTAAACTGCTTGAGCACGTTGAAACCCAGTTGGAAAAACGATGAAATGCCCACGATGATAAAATAAGGGCGTATAAGAGGCAGAAGTTCAGGTGCTTGACCGAAACGGTCGAGAAAGCAATAGATGACCGACAGCACCACAAGGCTCACAAACCCGATAGCGCCATTCACCAAAATGCCATTCTTCATGGTGGAGCCGATGCTTTTCACATCGTTCACGCCATTGAAAGCACCAATCATAGGAGTCAAACCAGTGGAGAAGCCCAACCCCATCAAAATAACCAGATTCAGCACATTGTTCACAAACGACGCAGCCGCCAATTCATCAACATTGTGCCACCCAATCATGATGTTGTCGGCAAAGGCAACGATAATCACGCAAGCCTGCCCCAACATAATAGGTACCCCAATCTTCAATATCTCTTTAATCTGCTTCATATTTACCAGTCAAGCGAAATGACTGCAAAGGTACGCAACAAACTCTACAAATCCCCAAAAATCCCCCAACATTTTCACCCCACCCGTTAAAAACGAGGTAAAAATCAAACATTTAGCGCAAAATCATTCGTTATTTTCATAAAAATCGTTTATTTTTGCAGTTATAAATATCATTATTGTGATATTATATGCTGTAAAATGATATTAAATAGTAATATACTGATAGATATGTAAGAATATGGTTGACCTTTACGAATATACAACCCCAGAACTTGTGCGCAGGTTGGGCGAACGGTTTAAGGATTACCGAATGCGGTGCAACCTTACCCAAAAGGAGGTTGCGGAGCGTTCGGGCATAGGCTTGACCACCATTCATAAATTTGAGAATGGTTCTGCTGGCAATATCTCATTATCCACTTTCATTCTTTTGCTGAAAGTGGTGGGGCAAATCAATGCGCTTGACGATGTGTTGCCTGAATTGCCAGAGTCGCCATACCTGATGCGCAAGAACGAGAAAAAAGCACAAAGAATCCGTCACTCAAAAAAGTAATGAACTATGGTGAAAATTTTGTATTTTTGTGGGGAAGTAATATAATTTTTTGAAATGATGACGAAAGATGATTTGGCAGAATGGTGGTCGGGTTTGGCCATCTCTGAAAAGGAGAGGATTGCCTCTAAGATTGCGTCGAAAAGGGCAGGGAAGGCGAAGAAGGTGACTTATCCCGAATGTACGGTGGTGTGGAACTCGCTCGACCAGGAGCAGCAGGAGAATGTGTATGCGCATTGCACCGACGACCACGGCTTGCTGCTTGCTGAATACAAGGCAGGCGACACCTACAGTTTCTAAAATGCCCTCTACACACTGCGCCACAATACGGTGCGCTCCACGAATTGACGCTAAACAGTTCGTGTGGGTGGGTGTGTGATTTTAAAATTGGTGATTTCATTCGTGTGGTGGGCTTCGTTAGTTCTGAAAAAATATTCGTAACTTTGTGAAATATTTACGACGAAAGAAATTAATGGATAAGAAAATGATAAACGTTGCCATCGATGGAACTTCTTCGAGTGGCAAAAGCACAATGGCAAAAGCACTTGCCAAAAGCGTGGGTTACACTTATATCGACACTGGCGCCATGTATCGCAGCGTGGCTCTGTTTTGTTTGCGTCACGGTTTGATTACCGATGGCAAGGTGGATGTGGAGCGACTGCTCCCCATGTTGCCCGACATCAACATCAGTTTCAAGATTGAGGACGGCAAGCAAATCACCTATCTCAACGGTGAGAATGTGGAGAATGAGATTCGTGGCCTGGAGGTGTCGAACAATGTGAGCCTTGTGGCTGCCATTGCTGAAGTGCGCCACGCCATGGTGCGCCTCCAGCAAGAGATGGGCAAGAACAAGGGCGTGGTGATGGACGGCCGCGACATTGGCACCGTGGTGCTTCCCGATGCCGAAATCAAACTCTATGTGACCACCAGTCCTGAAATCCGTGCCAAACGCCGCTTCGACGAAATGCGCGCCAAGGGCGATACCAGCGTTACGCTCGACGACATCATCGCCAACGTGAAAATGCGCGACCACCTCGACACCACACGCAAGGAGAGTCCGCTTCGCAAAGCCGATGATGCTGTGGAGGTGGACAGCGGCAAATTCGCTACGGCTGAAGAACAAATAGCATGGGCGGTTGACTATTTCCACCAATTCATGCAAGGGGTGTGATTTGGAGTCAACGAGTCAACGAGTCAACGAGTCAACGAGTTGGTGGGACTATGAGTTTACGAGTTGGCATGAGAGGCTGGCGACTTTGCTTTTCCTTCTTAGTTTGTTATACTTTTTTAAATCTGTGAGATCCGTGAGATCTGTGTGAGGAGAAATAATATGGCTATTATCGAAATTGACCAGTATTCGGGATTTTGCTTTGGCGTGACGCGCGCCATCAATATGGCAGAAGAGCAGTTGGCAGACACAGGCCACCTCTACTGCTTGGGCGACATTGTGCACAATAGCAACGAGGTGGAGCGCCTCAAGCAAGAGGGGTTGGAGACCATCACCCATGAGCAACTGAAGGAACTCCACGATGTGAATGTGCTGCTTCGTGCGCATGGCGAACCGCCCGAAACCTACGAAATAGCCCGACGCAACAATATAAAAATCATTGATGCCACTTGCCCCGTGGTGCTCAAGCTCCAGCAACGCATCAAGCACACCTATAATGATGAGCCCAACGAACCGCAAATTGTGATTTACGGTAAGCGTGGTCACGCCGAGGTGAACGGACTGGTGGGGCAGACTTCGGGCAAGGCACTCGTGATTGAGAGTGTCAACGAAATCGATAAGATAGACTTTAGCCGCAACGTGTATCTCTACAGCCAAACCACCAAAAGTGTGCAGGAACTGAAGAAGATTATCGAGGCGGTGAAGCAGCGAATGACTGACGGGGCAGAACTGAAGAGCTACGACACCATTTGCCGCTCGGTGGCTAACCGCATACCGCAAATCCGTGAGTTTGCCACCCGCCACGACCTTATCCTTTTCGTGTGTGGCAGCAAAAGCAGCAACGGCAAGATTCTTTTCGGAGAATGTCTTGATGCCAACCCCAACTCGCATTTGGTGAGCAACGAATCGGAAATCAATCCCCAATGGCTTGTCGGCAAGAAGTCGATAGGTATTTGCGGTGCCACTTCCACCCCTATGTGGCTTATGAACAGTGTGAAATCGGCAATAGAGCGGATAGTTTGTAACGAAGAATAAAGATTATGACCAAGCGCACCTATATCATTATCATTGCTTTGCTTGTGGCTCTCGACGTCGCTACGGGCTTCTGGTATATTGTGAACCATATCAATACCGACGGCAAAAGCGACTTGTTTGACCGTAGAAGCGAGTTGATTGCCGCTGCCGACACCATTGCCGACATCTTCGTGCCCGATAAGTTTGAAGTTAGCGAAAGCAATGCTTACTTTGTGTCAAAGGAACCAGCCAACGACGACGACGCACAGACCTACTACGCCAGTATCAAGCGCATTAAAAGCAAACTCCCAACTGAAATCAACGGAAATAAGAATATAGATGCCATTTTTGCCGCCATCGCCGACAAGGCATTCCCACAAAGCCACTCCAATTATCAAAGCGGCATTCACGCGTTTTTGAAAACACCAGTATTCAACGCCAGTGGTGTGGACTATAAACCCCTCGACGCGGAACCAACCATCACACAGAAGTACGGCAATGTGCAGGGCGTGAAAATATATCCTACATTCTCAAGTCGAGGCTATTTGGTGATGGCTATCAGCCTCACATCGTATGACAGCGGAAAAAAGCGTGAGAAAATCTATTATGTGAACTACAACCGCCGCGGACAGTCGGTGCTCTCGTTCAACTCTATCTTCGCCTCAAACTCCGAAGACGCCTTGCTCACGCTTGTGAATAATAAGATTGAGTCGCTTGCCGACGATGAAGGTATGCCACTTCACAAGGCCACACGCCTTTCTGCCAACGTGTATGCACGCAAACGCGGTATCTTCTTCGTGTATCAGGCTGGTGAAATAGCCGATGAGAGCGAAGGTATGATTGAGATTTTCCTCTCCTTCAATGCCCTCCAGAAGCACCTCACTTCCTCATTCCAAGCCCTCGTGAGCGAAAACGGCGACTACCAAGAATACAAGCCCATCACCTTCAAGCAAGGCTAAATCCCATCCCATCCCCATCCTTTCCACCTTCATCGCCCGTCAACCGCTATAGCGGATAGATATGTGGCGGGAGGGATTAGTTAGAGGACGAACCAGGTGCTGGTGTCGTAGCGGGGGAGGGCGTAGAGCTGCACGTCGCAGTTGGCTTGGTCGGGAGCATAACTGGCGTCGCCCACTGTTGCGCCTTTGGCTTCGAGTGCGGAGCGTGTTTCGTGTAGGGCAATCTCTGGGGTGTTGTTATCGTTGCTCAGGTGGTTGAGGAACACGAATTTCAATTCTGGATTCCACATATCAGCCACAAATCGTGCCGTCACCTTATTGTCGAGGTGTCCTTTATCACCTTCCACACGCGCCTTCAGATATGCAGGGTAGGAGCCTGCGGCGAGCATGGCGTGGTCGTAGTTGCTCTCAATCATCAAATATTGCGCTTGGCGCATGTAGAAGTCGGCGCGTGAGGTGATTTCCCCTTGGTCGGGCGAAATCACAAATTTGCGTCCGCCACCCTCAATCATAAAGCCGCTACAGTCCTCACTGTCGTGCGACTGCTTGAAAGCCGTAATCTTCATTCCAGCCAAAGTGAAAGGAATTTCGTGATAAATGGCTTTGTGATATTCCTTGATGCGGTTAGAGATGCTGTGCTTGCGGAGCATACCGTTCAGGCAACGGTTGGTGCACCACACGCAAATTCTCGGATTCTTATACTTGCGCAAAATCTTGTACACATAGCGCACATGGTCGGCATGGTCGTGTGTGAGGATAATGCCTTTTATTTTCCCCATTTTTATGCCATTGCGTTCAAGTTCCTTGAACACATGGTCGGGTTCCACACCGCAGTCCACCAATATGCCCTCGTGCTCGTTGCCGATGTAGGCGCAGTTGCCACTTGAGCCGCTGCCAAAACTGGCAAAGTGCATACGCCACTCCTCGTTGCCGCTCGCAGTGGATGGCTTTTCGGCAGGCTTGGCTTGCTGCACAGGCTCAAACTCATCGTCGTCGAAGAATATTGACCCTTGTTGTGGAAGTTTAGTCGTTTTATAGTCGTTCTTGTTGTTCATTTCGTGTAGTGCTCTGTGTGTGTTAGCGTGCCGAATTATTTGTATAGAAGGAAGATGGTGGGCACCTTGTTCAGGTCGATAGGGTGTTTTCCCCATTCCTTCACCCCTCTGGTGATAATTTGTTCACGTTCGCCTGTAATGTCGGTGGCGATACACAATTTCAAGTTAGCGGGTAGCGATTTCACCATTTCCGCCAGCAGCGTATTGTTGCGATAGGGAGTTTCGATGAAAATCTGAGTTTGATTCTCCTTCACGATGCGCTGCTCCATTTCTTTCAGTTTGCGTGCTCTTGCTCCAGCCTCGATAGGCAGATAGCCAATGAACGCAAAACTCTGTCCATTGAATCCGCTGCCCATCAGCCCCATCAATATGCTCGACGGGCCCACCAGCGGACGCACCTTCAGCCCTTTGCGCTGTGCGATAGCCACCACGTCGGCGCCGGGGTCGGCAATGGCAGGGCAACCAGCCTCGCTAATCACGCCCATCGGCTCGCCTTTTTCCAGCGCGTCGAGGTAGGTGCTCACTTGTCGCGGGTCGGTATGGCGGTTGAGCTCGTAGAAAGTGAGACTGTCAATGTCGATTTCCCTGTCGCATTTTTTCAGGAAGCGACGTGCCGAGCGCACATTCTCCACAATGAAGTGCTTGATGTGGCTCACGAGGGCGATATTGGCTTGTGGAAGCACGCAGTTCAACTCGCCATCGCTCAGTTGCACAGGAATAAGATATAATGCAGTCTCAATCATGATGTGTGATAATAATTATAAAATGCAAAGTTACAAAATTCCATTCACATACCACACCTAAATAATGTCAAAAACGAGCACGCCGAACCCCTGCTGCCAAAGTTTGGTGTAGGGGAGGCTGCAGGGGGGGGGTTGAAGCAGGAAGCCGTGGGTGGCTTATTCTGATTTCACGAAGTCGATGATGGCGATGCATGCCACAGCCGTAGTGCCGCAAATCATGCCGGCGAACGTGAGCAGGTCGCGCACGGTGATCACGCTCGTGTCGCGCGAGTGCAGGTACCACAGCCAGCACCCAACCACGCCAGCTATCACCACGGCGTAGATAGCCACTTTCAGCCATTTGCTGGAGTGTGGCTTTTCGGGCAGACGGTTGAGCACTCGCGGTGTGAACCACTCGTTTTCGTCGGCTTGATAGCCGTCTTTCTTTAGCAATTCTGCCAATTTTATGTCGTCGTCGGTTCGTTTCATTGTTTTGCTGATGTTTTTATTGCTGATATTTGATTACTTCACACATTTTCGTCTTGGCACGGTGGATTGCAGATTTTATGGTGCCTTCCGACAGTTGTGTGATTGTAGCGATTTTCTTCAGCGGAAGGTCGTCGATGTAGAAGAGAGTGATTACCGTTCGCTCTACCGGGTTGAGCACTCGCATAGCGGCCTTCACGTCTATTTTTGCTTCGGTGCTGATGTTCGCTTGTGCCGAGGCATCTTGCATAGATTCGGGAATTTGGTCGATATGTTCCTCGTGTCGGCGGCGTTTCTCGCTGTAGAATTCGTTGTAGGCAATGCGGTAGAGCCAAGTGCCAAAGCCCGACAGCCCCTTAAAGGCACGAATGCCAGTGTAGGCCTTGATAAAGGTTTCCTGTGCCAAGTCGTCGGTGAGGTTCTCGTCGCCCATGGTGAGGTTGAGCAGAAATCTGCGCAACTGGGGCTGGTATGCCTCTACGAGTTTGCCAAATGCGCCACGGTTGTCGCCGAAAGCGCATTGTGAAACCAGTTTTATTTCTTCGAGTTTGCTAAGCATTGTATAGCTCTATGATTGCTTACAGTAGGGTGGGGGAATTAGTTGTTCTCTGTTGGAGGTGTGAACACAGGTGGTTGCTGTTCAGCATTTTGTTGTGGTTGCTGAGGCACTTGCTGCTGTTGCTGTTGTTGCATTTGCCATCGCCAGTAGTCTTGGTCTTGCTTTTGCTCCTTGTAGATGACGAAGCCCTTGCCCAAGCCCAGGAGCACTACAATCATCGACAGGCATACCATAGGCGATGCACCAGCCGACTCGAAGAACATGGCCGCCATAAGTCCCACACACACCAGCACAAAACTTTTCTTATACGCCATGTAATTCACGCGGTAAGGCATATTGGGCTGCATAGGCGCGTTCATGCCTTGCTGGTAGGGTGGCTGCTGAGGTTGTGGCTGTGGCTGTGCTTGTGGAGCGTAGTTTCGCCAAGCGTCGGGGCGTTGTGGTGCCTGCTTGTAAGTGGGAGTTCCGCCCAGTGATGGAGGCAGAGGATAATTGTTTTCGATAGCCTTCTCTATCACTCTATATTTTGCGCGACGGTGCAGCAGATAGAACAAAAGGCTCAAAAACACCACAACCATGATGCAAAAGCACATAGAAATCGAAATTTGTTTTACTGTAGAACTCCACATGCTCGCCTCTTTAAGCCTTGCGTCGTTATCTAAAGCCATGTAGTTGTAGGTTTCGTCGTCGTCGGCAGTTTCAGCCTTTTCACTCCAAAGCGTGTCGTTGATAGCCTTACTGATAGTTTTTTTCACCTCACCGTCAGTTACCCTAACGGTGTCGCCATTCATCACAATGGTGGTGGTATCGCCGGAGCGATTGATGTTAGCCTTTCTGGCTTGCGATGGCTGTGCCGCTGCGAGCGTCAGCACCAGAATTAATAGAATTTTTTTCATATTGAGCGAATTTTAATTGTTCGTGTAAAAATATTCGTTTTTAGCCGCCTTTCGGCTGGCGTTCATGTTTTAGACGACAAAGATACCCCAAAAGGTTGCATCAAAGATGAAAAAAGTTCATTTTTTTTGAGTCAACGAGTCAACAGGTCAACGAGTCAACGAGTCAACGAGTCAATAGGTCAACGAGTCAACGAGTCAACAGGCCAACGAGTTTTTTTGTCAATAAGAAGGCTGAAGGCTATACTATCGTCTTAACTTCTTAACTTCTTAACACTTTAACTTCCAAAAAATCTATCCACTAATTTCCAACTTCTAATTTCTAACTTCTAAATTTTGCATTATCTTTGTAGTGAAATTACAATACTACTATCAAAACCTTTTAATACAGAATTATGACAAGAAGACTACTCGCTTTAGCCTTTACGGCTTTTGTGGCTCTGACGCTATGGGCGCAAGAGGCACAAAAACGCGAAATGCGAACGGTATGGATTGCCACAGTTAGCAACATCGACTGGCCACAAACTCGTGGCACTGGCACCGCTACCATCAACAAACAGAAAAAGCAACTCACCGACTTGCTTGACGGTTTTGTAAAAGCCAACATGAACTCGGTGTGCCTGCAAGTGCGCCCTATGGCTGATGCTCTCTACAAATCGAGTTACGAGCCATGGTCGAGTTATCTGACAGGCACTCGTGGCAAAGACCCCGGTTGGGATCCTCTGGCGTTTGCCGTTGAGGAGTGTCACAAGCGTGGTTTGGAAATCAATGCGTGGGTGAATCCCTATCGCTTCAGTAATAGCAGCGGCAACGACTGCACCACCGCCATCGACCAAAATCTGAAAAATTCGGGCATACTCATGCAGGTGGGCAATCGCATCGTGTTCAACCCTGCGCTGAAAGCCTCGCGCGACCACTTGCTGAAGGTGTGCAAGGAAATGATTCAGAACTACGATATCGACGGCATCATCTTCGACGACTATTTCTACCCAGGCGGCGGCACTCCCGAAGACAGCTCCGCCCCCGACTATCAGCTCTACACCCAAAGCAATTCGGGCATGAGCATCGGCGACTGGCGACGCGCCAACGTGAACCAGATGGTGAAGGACATGTGGGACATGGTGCAAGCCACCAAGCCTTATGTGAAATTCTCGATCGGTCCTGCTGGTGTGGCTGGTCAGCGTTCCACATCTGCCACTAAGCATGGTGTGGTGCCTGTAGATGAATACTGCCGCGCCAGCGACTGGCAATACACATCCATCTACAGCGACCCTTTGGCGTGGCTCGAAGAGGGTACCATCGACTATATCTCGCCACAGCTCTATTGGAAAACCACCCACGTTACCAACCCATTCGGTCCGCTCACCAACTGGTGGAGCTACATCGCCGAGCATTTCGGCCGTCACCACTATGCGAGCCACAACATCTATTTCATGGCAGAGACCAACACCAAAGCCGACTGGGACGAGATTTTGCAACAAATTCGCTATAGCCGCCAATATAACCGCCAAAACGCCCCCGGCGTGAATTTCTATTCGGCGAAATATATCGACGGCCCTAAGTGCAAGGGACTTGCCGACTATCTGAGCCAAACGCTCTTTACACACAAGGCGCTGGAGCCTGCCATGCCTTGGCACAGCAAGACCAACTACGACGCGCCTGCTAACCTCGCCTACAGCGGTGGCACCCTCTCGTGGACGGGCGTGAACAAGAAACTCGTGCGCTATTCCGTGTATGCCGTGCCACTGACCGTGACGCTCGACGAGGCACAGAGCCAAGCGTTCGACGGCATCAAGAGCGATTATCTGGTGGGCGTGACCTACACCCCAAGTTTCAAACTCGATGCCTCGCTCCAGTCGGGCTACTGGTATGCCGTGTGTGTGGTCGATGGCTGGAACAATGAGTTTGCCCCATCGTTCTACAACCTCGCCACCGAATACGCCGACAAGGTGACGCTCGTTTCTCCAATCGCCGGCACAGCAGCCACTTGGAATCAGCAGTTTGCTTGGACGGCTGCCGATGGTGCCACCTACGAGCTTCAGATTTCCGACGATGCCTCCTTCGGCAACGTGCTCATTCAGCGAAAGCAAATCACCTCCAACACCACCACCATCGACCTTGGCGACCTTGCTTCGGGTCAAACCTACTACTGGCGTGTGGCTACACTCCAGCCCAACCGCTTGGTGATGTGGAGCGATGCTGCCACCTTCAAGGCTCCTGTCCGCACGCCTGCCGAGGCTGTTGCGCTCGTCAGCCCAGCCAATGGCGCTTCGTTTGACGCCGACTTCGTGTTTAAGTTCACCCCAGTCACCGCCCACAGTTTCAAGCTGCAAGTGTCGAAAACCGCCGACTTCGCTCAAGTGGCTTACGAAACCACCGATTTTGCCAGCGCAGGCAATCAGCTATCGGCAAATTGTGCGGTGTCGGTGCTCGGCAAGGGCACGTTCTACTGGCGCGTGGTGAGTTCACGCAAATATTATTCCGATAAGGCTTCGGAAGTGCGCCGCTTCACCGTCACCAAGACGCCAATCGGCGAACTTGAGCCGGGCTATGTGATGAAGCAAGACATCGACGCCAACGCCTACGATGCCGTGAACGGCTACCGACTCACCAACAAGTGGGTGCGTTCGGTGAAGAGCGAATATGGCAATATCGCCTTTGAGAACAAGGGCCAACTCAACCGTGGCTTCGCGGTGGTGGGCGACACCATCTATGTGTCGGGTCGTGAGAGCGCATCGACCACAGCTCCTGCTTACCTCTATCTCTATAGTGCCGACACAGGCGAACGCATCAAGCGTATGCCGCTGGGCTACGAAGCCACCGTGCCTTACTATCCTTGCAACGATGTGCAGACCGACCACGCCGGCAACCTTGTGATCAGTAACCTCACCCTGAATGTGGGCATCACCCCACTGGTGCTGCTGAGTGTGGACAAGACCACTGGCGCGCTCACCAAGGTGGCATCGGTCACCTTTAGCGGACTTGAAGAGTCGCGCATCGACCACTGTGCTGTGGCTGGCGATGTGAAGAGCGGCGATTTCTGCGTGTTTGCGTGTCCTCGCTATAGCACCAAGTTGCTCCGCTGGCAGTTCCGTGGCGGCAAACTCGCGTCGCAGCAAAGTGTGACCATGAAGGGATATGCGCCATCTCATGCCACCACATCAGGCATCGCGCCCCAGCTCTATGCGCAAGACGAGAATATCGTGTATATCAACGGTAGCGGCATATATTTCACTCGCTACAACTTCTCCACAGGAGCAATCGACGGTGCGTTCAGCACTGGTTCGCCAATGGCACCCGAAGGCACCAACGGCAACGGCGGCACGGCGTTCACCCTCGGCGGTGCGCACTATATGCTCTATCCAAGCGGCGACTTCAATTCTTCGTTCAACTTCAACCTTGTGCAGAACGCCACCGACACTTCGTTTGACGGTCATCAGCTGATGTGGTGCTTCCCGAAACGTGGTTTGGGCAATGTGAATAGCGACACATGGAGTGCGCAATGCACCGCGGTGCCTGTTTCTGCTACTGATGCAATGCTTTACCTCTATGTGCCGGGTAACGGCATGGCTGCCTACCAGCTCAGCAAGAATGTGAAGTTTGGCGATGTGAACGGCGACGGCATCATTGACGTGAGCGATGTGACTGCCCTCATCAACATGATTCTCGGCACCACTCCCGCCGACCTCGAAGTGGCAGACATCAACGCCGACGGCATCCTCGACGTAACCGACGTCACCGCCCTCATCAACGAGATACTGTAACACCACGGCTCACACAGATCTCACTGGCTTCTTAGGGCTCACACAGATCCCACAGATCTCACTGATTTTGCACGCCTGATGTTAAATCTCACAGATGCTCCACACACCTTTTTCGGGGGTTGCTTGGGGTACTGTTAGGGTCTGTAATGGGTCTGCTTGGGTCTGTAATGGGTCTGAAAAAATCACACCGATTTAATCCATTAAATCCTATTTTCACCTATTTTTATTTTTTAGGTGTTAATGGATTTAAATGGATTAAATCGGTGTTTTTTTCACCATCACCCACACATCCGTGAGATTTAGCACTATCCAACGCAAAATCAGTGGGATCTGTGGGATCTGTGAGAGCCCAAAGAAGCCTGTGAGATTTAACGCCAGGCGTGCAAATCCTGTGGGATCTGTGAGATCTGTGTGAGGCTTTTCCCTTACAAAGCGGGATCTGTGGGCGTGTATTCGAAGTTGGTGAGCTCGCCGCGGAGGTATTGGTCGTAGGCACTCATGTCGATGAGGCCATGGCCGGAGAGGTTGAACAAGATAGTGCGGCTCACGCCCTCCTCCTTGCACTTCAGCGCCTCGCCGATGGTGGCGGCGATGGCGTGCGACGATTCAGGGGCAGGAATGATGCCCTCGCTTTGGGCAAACATAGTGGCAGCCTTAAACGTGTCGAGTTGCTGAATATCCACTGCACTCATCAGTCCATCTTGCATCAACTGGCTCACCACCGACCCAGCACCGTGGTAGCGCAGACCGCCAGCGTGGATATGCGCAGGGGCAAACTTATGGCCCAGCGTGTACATCGGAATCAGCGGCGTGTAGCCAGCCTCGTCGCCGAAGTCGTATTGGAATTTGCCACGAGTGAGTTTTGGGCAAGATGCAGGTTCGGCGGCAATGAAGCGAGTGTTGCGCTCACCGCTCAGGTTGTGGCGCATAAATGGGAACGAAATGCCCGAAAAATTGCTGCCACCGCCAAAGCAACCAATCACCACATCGGGATATTCGCCAGCCATTTCCATCTGCTTCTCCGCCTCCAAGCCAATCACGGTTTGGTGGAGTCCCACATGGTTGAGCACCGAGCCAAGCACATACTTGCAGTTGGGCGTGGTGCGCGCCAGTTCCACAGCCTCCGAAATGGCGGTGCCGAGCGAACCTTGATAGTTGGGATTGTTGGTAATAATGTCCTTACCGGCGCGAGTTGACATACTTGGCGAGGCTATCACCTCTGCGCCGTAGGTCTGCATAATGGAGCGGCGATAGGGCTTTTGGTGATACGACACCTTCACCATATACACAGCCAATGCCAAGCCGAAGTGCTTCGCCGCCAGCGACAGCGCCGCGCCCCATTGTCCGGCGCCAGTTTCGGTGGTGATGTTCGTCACGCCCTCCTGCTTGCAGTAGTAGGCTTGTGCTATTGCCGAGTTGAGCTTATGCGACCCCACCGGGCTCACGCTCTCGTTCTTAAAATAGATATGTGCAGGCGTGTCAAGAAGTTTCTCCAATCCGCGTGCTCTCACCAGTGGGGTAGGGCGCCAAATCTTATACATTTCGCGCACCTCCTCCGGAATTTCAATCCATTGGTCGGTGGTGTTGAATTCCTGGTCGGAGCAAGCCTTATTGAACAGAGGATAGAGGTCCTCAGCCTTCATGGGTTGCTTATTGGCAGGGTTAAGCATAGGGCGAGGCTTATTTTTCATGTCAGCCATCACGTTGTACCATGCAGTGGGAATATCTTTTTCCTGAAGGAGAAATTTCTTAGAAGAGTCCATAGTTTTAAATTTTAAAAATGAATATAAATGTAATCACAATGCAAATATATACACAAAATCTGAATCACGCAAGAAAAAATATAAATTTTTAGAAATTAGATGTTAGAAATTAGAAATTAGATTTTTCGATTCTTCGAATTTTCGAGATTTCGAGATTTCGAGATTTCGTAGTCTCGCAGACTTTTTTTGTTGAATCTGTTGAATCTGTGTGAGCATTTTTTTCTGATTTCTGAAAATTTTGTGTAACTTTGTGGGGAATGGGGTAGTTGTGCTCTTATGAAAAACTATTTTTTATGAATAGAGAGTGGCCAAATTCCCTTTTGTGACTAATCAACAAAAACTGATAATTTTAAAACATTTTATGAATATGAAAAAGCAATTACTATTTCTGCTTTTCGCCCTGCTGGCACTGTGTGCCTCGGCGGCACCAAACGATGTGTTTTCGGTAGGCGACATCACCTATTCGGTGACATTGGATTCCTATAGCGGAAGGCCAGGTATCGTGGCGGTAAAAAGTCTTAGCGCACAAGGAAAGGCTAAAACTTCGCTCAAACTCGACATTCCTGGAGTGGTATATTATAACGGCTACAAGTATAAGGTGGGGGTGATTAACTATGATGCGTTCAAAGGACAGTCAAACATTTCGGTGGTGCAAATCCGCTACAACATCACCCGAATTGCGCAATCGGCGTTTGAAAACTGCACCAGCCTCACCACCGTGTATATGCCAAGTTCATTGACCAATGTGGGGTATCGTGCGTTTGGGGGCTGTACGGCATTGAAATCGGTTTATTACGCCAATGCCACGCCAAGTTCCACTTCTGTGGTGCCTGGTTCCTTCCCGGAGAACTCGGGCATGACCCTATACGTGAGCAAGGCTCACCCCAACTCAAAGGAGAACGCCCGAAAAGTGACCGCGTTCGACGAATTTCGAACAATTAAGAAGCATGAGTATGCCAGCGACTTCATTCTTGGCGAACACGGATATTTCTGCGTGACGAAAGCACCATTAAGCGACGGCTCAACCAGAGGCGAAATGTCGCTTGTGGGGGCTTATGCAGATAATAATTTCAATTACGCCTGGTCGGGTGCTTATAATAATGGCATTGCCGATTTCGATGTGGTGGAGATTGCCGACAGTGCGTGTTTGGGCAACACCAACATTAAGAACGTGAATTTAACTGGCTATTCAAAGTTGAGAAGAATCGGTGAGTCGGCATTCAATGGTTGCACAGCTTTATCATCGGTGACGTTAGGTCAGAGTGTGCTTGAAATTGACTATTACGCTTTTAAAAACTGCTCTGAGCTGACTACATTCAACCTGACGAGCAAAGTGTCTGATTTTGCCCCCACAGCGGTGACCGGGTGCCGCAATCTTGCTACAATAACTGTGAGCTCGCTCAACACGCATTACTGCGATGTGAATGGCATATTGTATAGCAAGGACAAAACAGTGTTGAAGAGATGTCCGCCGGGCTACAGAACCACGATATTTAACCATTCTGATTTTCCCTCAACACTGAAAAAGATTGGCGTTCACGCATTTCAGACGTGTGAAAAGGTAGAGGAGATATTTTTTCCTTATGGAGTGAATGATATTACTGATCCATTTCAGGGTTGCAAGTCTCTCACCACATTGCAGTTTCCAAGTAGCCTTACTGATTTACGTTATATCACGTGGCGCGACCTACCCAAGCTGACAACTGTTTATTTAAATAACCAGACACCGCCTTGGGGAATGCATGTTGGATTTAATAGCAGTGCTCCGCGACACACGCTTTATGTGCCCGACGAGTCGATTGAAGCCTACAAGAATGCCGAAAATTGGAGCACGTGGAAATACATCAAAGGTGGCGCCTTCGATGTCACTACCAATGATGCTATGCAAACCTTGCGCTACACTATCCACAGCAATAAGGCGGAAACCATCAATGGCAACTCGTATGCCGGCAGGGCGATGCTGGTGTATGCCCCCGACCCAACAGTTTACTCACAAACTTATGCTGTGCCCGACCACGTGACCCTTGCCAATGGTAAAAAGTATGCCGTCACTGCCATCAACTCCAATGTGTGCAGCGGTGGTATGCGCGCTTCTGCCACTCTCACGCTCGGAGCCAATGTGGACTCCATTTTCTCCAATGCCTTCCAGGGAAAGACCATGCTCACGGGACTTAAGCTCAACTCCAAGTTGACGTATATCGGTGTGAATGCGTTCTACGACTGCCGCATCGCCAACGATTTGGCTCTGCCTTACGGATTCAAAAAACTTTCCCCTGGTGCGTTTTACAACAATTCGTTTAAGCGCTTCCTGATTCCGGGATCGCTGGTATCGCTGGGATATAACGCCCTTGCAAAGAACAACTACCTTCAAGAGCTGGTTATCAACGACACATACTGGGCAAAATACACAGGGTGGGACTTGACCAAAATACCCACATCGTGCAAGCTCTATGTGCCTGTGGGCAGCGTAGAGGCATACAAGAATAATGAAAAGTGGGGCAAGCTCAAAGTGATGGCAGGCTCCTACGACTTTACCTACAATAATGCAGACCCCAACAAAACCATATATCACATGACGGTGACCAGCGGCACGCCACTTACCGTAGATGGCGTGACCTATGCCGGCAAGGCGAAATATGTGTATCACCCAGCGAATATGACGCTTGAGAGCCCCACGGCTTTTGACTGTACCAACTCAGAAATCGATATGACTAATGGCGGATCTAAGAAGTATCTGATGACAGAGTTTGGTGATAGTGCGTTGATATGGTGTGAGCAATTGACAAATGTGAGAGTTGACAGAATGGAGCACTTGGAGCGCATTGGCAATAGAGCCTTCTGTGGAACAAAGATTACGCAATTCACCGTGCCAGCATCATGCTCCCACATTGGCAATATGGCGTTCTCAGCTTGTTATAAACTCTCAGAGTTGATGCTGATGCGAAATCAAAACCGCACTTATGGGCGCCTTTTCTATCAATTAAATGCCACTAACTTTAATTGCTATATAAATTGGAAAGACCATTATAATCTGTATCTTGATGTGAGCAAATGGCCGACTTCTCCGTATAGGCCTGACTGCAAAGACCAACTGAATGGCTGGGTACAGATAAATGACGGTTCCACAGTCAGTACATTTGTAGTTTATCACCCAGTGGATTGGGAAGCATCGGGCTTGAATGCCTACATTGTTGACGGTTACGATAAGAACAAGAAGATAGCAAGCACCATGAAAATGGGTAGAACCTCCACTGCCAATGGCGTGTTGATTGAAGGCTACAAGCAAAACGTCATTTACAAACTCAAGCGCCCCATCACAGAGCCCACCAATCCCGGCAATTACCTTATGGGAACTGTTACGAGTGAGAATTTGGATCAGTATAAAGTGGCCTACGTGTTCGACAAAAAGGATAAGTATTTCTGGAAACCATCTTCTGGCTACAGAACTGAAGCAGGTTCGGCGTTCTTGTGGCTGACCAGCACACAAGCAGGTAACACCACCAAAGTTTACATCGACCGCTGGTACAAAGCCTCAGGCGACATCAATGGCGACGGCGAAATCAACGTGAGCGACGTTACCGCCCTCATCAACAAAATCCTCGGCAGCAGCACCTACTCCGACGCCGTGTGCGACATCAACGGCGACGGCGAAATCAACGTGAGCGACGTAACCGCCCTGATTAATTTGATTTTGAAGTAAAGACCTTCCCACACCCTCGGACCCCCCAAGCCCTCCCTTAAAGGGAAGGGCTTACTGGGGGTGGAATCTGACTTGTCAGACTTGTCTGACTTGTCTGACGGGTCCGACGGGTCTGCTTGGGTCTGTGAAATAATTTTACACCTATTTAATCCATTGAAATCCAATTATCACCTGAAAATAGGTGAAAATAGGGTTTAATGGATTAAATAGGTGTTCTGCTTTTCGGACCCTTCGGACCCATAACAGACCCAAAGCAGACCCAAAGCAGACTCTTTAGCCCCCAAAACTCGTTGACTCGTTGACCTGTTGACTCGTAGACCTGTTGACTCGTTGACTCGTAGACTTTTTCACTTTTTTCAGGGGGTGGGGTGAATTGGGAAGGCGATTGGGGGGAGAGTTTGGATTTTTTTTCATATCTTTGCACATTAATATATCAAGATATAAAAAAAGGCTTTTTTTCATGAAGTTTAGAGAATATAGCAAACTGAATCTCTCCGACGTCAATAAAGACGTTCTGAAGCTCTGGGAACAGGAAAATGTGTTCGCCAAGAGTATTGATGAGCGCGACGGTGCTCCCACTTTTGTATTCTATGAAGGACCTCCTTCAGCCAACGGTATGCCAGGTATTCACCATGTGCTGGCGCGCACCATTAAGGACATCGTGTGCCGCTACAAGACCATGAACGGCTTCAAGGTGCTTCGTAAGGCTGGCTGGGACACTCACGGTCTGCCAGTGGAATTGGGCGTGGAAAAGTCGCTCGGCATCAAGAAGGAAGACATCGGCAAGAAGATTTCGGTTGATGAATATAACGCAGCCTGCCGCAAGGAGGTGATGAAATACACCAAGGAATGGACCGACCTGACCAATAAAATGGGCTACTGGGTGGATCTTGAGCACCCTTACATCACCTACAAAAACAGCTACATCGAATCGCTCTGGTGGCTGTTGAAGCAGCTCTACGGCAAAAATCTGCTCTACAAGGGCTACACCATTCAGCCTTACTCACCTGCCGCTGGCACCGGTTTGAGCAGCCATGAGTTGAACCAACCAGGTTGCTACCGCGACGTTAAAGACCAAACCGTAACTGCACAGTTTGCAGTGAAGAAGGACGACAACAAGATTGTTGCCGACATTCTGAGCAAGGTGGACGCAGGTTTTGAAGACCTCTGCATCATAGCTTGGACCACCACTCCTTGGACCTTGCCTTCCAACACCGCGCTCTGCGTTGGCCCTAAGATTGACTATGTGGCTGTGGAAAGTTACAACCCATACACCGGCAAACCTGCCACCTACATTCTGGCAAAGGCTCGCCTCAACGCCTACTTCGCTGCTGAAGGCGCAGAACTCGCACTCGACAGCTACAAGCATGGCGACAAGGTGATTCCTTACAAGGTGATTGCCGAATTTACTGGTGCCGACCTCGTGGGCATGAAGTACGAACAGCTGTTCCCATGGGTGAAGCCTGTTGACAAAATCGACGGTAAAATCGTGGGCAACGACAACGGCTTCCGCGTAATCCCTGGCGACTATGTGACCACCGAAGACGGTACAGGTATCGTGCACATCGCTCCTACCTTTGGTGCCGACGACGCCAACGTGGCTCGCGCAGCCGGCATTCCATCGCTCTTTATGATCAACAAGAAGATGGAAACCCGCCCAATGGTTGACTTCGAGGGCCGCTACTTCAATTTCGAAGACCTCGACGACGACTTCGTGAAGCAATTCGTGAACGTGGATTTATACAAGGAATACGCTGGCGCATACGTTAAGAACGCCTACGATCCAAAATACACCGTGGATGGCCGCTACGATGAAAAGGCTGCCAACAAGGCAGAAGACCTCAACATCTACATCTGCATTCGCATGAAGCAAGACGGCACCGCCTTCAAGATGGAGAAGCACACCCACAACTATCCACACTGCTGGCGTACCGACAAGCCCATCCTCTACTATCCACTCGACAGCTGGTTTATCCGCTCTACTGCTTGCCGCGACCGTATGGTGGAACTCAACAAGTCCATCAAGTGGAAACCTGAGCACACCGGCACAGGCCGCTTCGGCAAATGGCTCGAAAACCTCAACGACTGGAACTTGAGCCGCAGCCGCTACTGGGGCACTCCACTTCCTATCTGGCGCAATGCCGAAACACACGAGGAAATTTGCATCGGCAGCGTGGAAGAACTCTACAACGAAATGGAGAAAGCCGTGGCAGCTGGCGTGATGGCTGAAAACCCATGGAAGAAGGCTGGTTTCGTGGTTGGTGATTACAGCGACGAAAACTACAATAAGATTGACTTGCACCGTCCATACGTTGACGACATCGTGCTCGTGAGCGAAAGCGGCAAGCCAATGAAGCGTGAACTCGACCTCATCGACGTGTGGTTTGACAGCGGTGCTATGCCTTATGCACAGCTCCACTACCCATTCGAGAACAAAGACCTCATCGACAGCCGCAGCTTCTATCCTGCCGACTTCATCGCTGAAGGTCAAGACCAAACCCGTGGCTGGTTCTTCACACTCCACGCCATCGCCACTATGGTATTCGACAGCGTGGCTTACAAGAGCGTGATTTCCAACGGCTTGGTACTCGACAAGAACGGCAACAAGATGAGTAAGCGCCTGGGCAACGCAGTTGACCCATTCATGGCTATCGAAAAATACGGTACCGACCCAATCCGCTGGTACATGATTAGCAACTCATCGCCTTGGGACAACCTGAAGTTTGACGAGGCTGGTGTGGAAGAAGTGAGTGGCAGCAAGTTCTTCGGCAAGCTCCACAACACTTATTCATTCTTCGCGCTCTACGCCAATCTGTGCAACTTCGATTTCGCCGCACCACAAGTGCCACTTGCTGAACGCCCCGAAATCGACCGCTGGATTATCTCGGTGCTCAACTCTCTCGTGAAAGAGGTGACCGACGACATAGAAGACTACGAACTCACCAAGGCGGCTCGCGCCATCAGCGATTTTGTGGTCAACAACCTCAGCAACTGGTATGTGCGCCTCAACCGCTCTCGCTTCTGGGACGGTGATTTGGCCGCTAACCAAACTCTCTACCAGAGCCTCAAGACTGTGGCAATGCTCATGGCTCCTATCGCTCCATTCTATGCCGATATGCTCTACCGCGACCTCACTGGCAGCGAAACATCTGTTCACCTTGCCGCATATCCAAAGGCCGACGAAGCCGCTATCGACTCAAAACTCGAAAAGCGCATGGCTATCGCTCAGCAAATCACCTCAATGGTGCTCTCACTGCGCCGCAAGAAGAATTTGAAGGTGAAGCAACCACTCACCGCTATCATGATTCCAGTGCTCGACGAGGCGCAGAAGCAAGATATCGAAGCCGTTGCCGACCTCATTATGAGCGAAGTGAATGTGAAGGGTATCAACTATGTGGGTGGCGATGCTGGCATTCTGGTGAAGCGCATCAAACCCGACTTTAAGAAACTTGGTCCTAAATTCGGCAAGAATATGAAGGCTGCCGCACAGGCACTCACCTCGCTGGAGCAGTCGCAAATCGCACAATTCGAGAAAGACGGCAAAATAGCCCTCACACTCAATGGCGAAGAGGCTGTGGTGGAACTGGCTGACGTGGAAGTGATCAGCGAAGACATTCCAGGCTGGCTCGTTGCCAACGATGGCAATATCACCGTGGCACTCGACATCACCATCACCGACGATCTCCGCAAGGAAGGTATCGCACGCGAGCTGGTGAACCGCATTCAAAACGTGCGCAAGAGCAAGGACTTCAATATCACCGACCGCATTGTGGTGAAAATCACTCCTGACGAGCATGTGAACGACGCTGTGGCTCAATTCAAGGACTACATCGCCAAGCAAGTGCTTGCTGTGGCTATTGAACTCGCACCAGTTGAAGGCGCTGATGTCATCGCCCTCGATATGGACGACTACGAATTGAAAATTACTGTCGATAAGGCGTAATCTGTAAAAGATAGGAAGCTGGTTGGATTCATTCTTACAATCCAAGCAGCTTCTATACTTTATCGATGTTTACTCATACAAATTTAAAAGAAAGGGTGTTATCATGAACGATTCTCCTGAAAAAGTAAGATACTCAGATGAAGAGTTACAAGAGTTTAAGCAACTCATTCTTCAGAAAATAGAAGTGGCAAAGCAAAATTACGACCACCTCGTGAGCGCTATGCAAAAAGACGAGAGTGCTCCTGGCATCAAGGCTCTTGAAGATGGCGCATCCACCATGAGCAAGGAGCAGGCAAGCATGAATGCTGAGCGTCAGATGATGTTCATCAAGAAGCTGCAAGGCGCGCTCGTGCGTATTGAGCAAGGCACTTATGGCATTTGCCGTGTCACTGGTAAGCTTATTCCTAAGGGTCGTCTGTTGGCAGTGCCTCACACCACCCTGTCGGTAGAAGGCAAGGAAATAGAGGCAACACAAAAACCTAAAAAGAGAAGGTAACGACAGTGAACAACCCACATATCTCTAAAGGCTGGATTGCCGCTATCATTATAGCGGCGGTGGTCATCATCGACCAGGCCATTAAAATTTGGGTGAAGTGCAGTTTCGCCCTCTATGAAGACTTGCGCATTACCGATTGGTTCATTCTGCGCTTTGTGGAAAACAACGGCATGGCGTTCGGTATGGAATGGGGACCTAAACTGTTTCTCACTTGGTTCCGTATCATAGCCGTGGGACTGCTGATTTACTATATCACCCGACTTTGCAAAAAAGCCACCATTCCCACAGGCTATCTGGTGTGCATTTCGCTCATCACAGCCGGTGCGCTCGGAAATGTAATCGACTGCATCGCCTACGGGCAGATTTTCAGCGAATCGACTCCCGTGACCGTGGCTCAAATGTTTCCTCCCGATGGCGGATATGCGAGCATTTTCAACGGTCGTGTGGTGGATATGTTCTATTTCCCACTTTTCACATGGCCCGACTGGGTGCCCCTGCTCGGTGGCTCGGAGTTTTTCCAACCCGTGTTCAACTTCGCCGATGCTTGCCTGTCGGTGAGCGTGTTTCTGCTGGTGTGCTTCTACAGTAAGCACCTCGTGGCTGAAGACGACAATAAAAAAACTGAAGACGGCGACACCGCACAATAATGCCGCAATCTCTGTTATTATATATGTGTGCCAAACAAGACAGATGAAATCAAAACTACTCATACTCATTGCCACTCTTGCCGTGCTTCTTACCGGGTGCGACAAGGCTCCCGACGGCATCATCAAGGAGAGTGATTTAGCCGATTTCCTCTACGACCTGTATCGCCTTGAAGCCATCATCGATATGAATCCGGAGGCTTTCCCCACCGATTCGGCAAAGCGTGTGGCCAAGCAGTCGCTGTTTCAGAAGCATGGCATCACCCAAGCCGAATACGACTCATCGCTGGTGTGGTATGCCACCAATTTCGAGGCTTACAACACCGTGCACAAGAAGGTGATGATGCGCCTGCAAGACGACAACAAGGAACTTACAGCTGAAATGGCGAATGCTCCACAAAAGCACAAGAGCGCCGCCGATGACGCGCAAAAGCACAAGATGTATGCCGCCAAGGGCGACACAGCCGACATCTGGAACGACGACCGCTCATTGATGCTCACAGCCGGATTGAAGCGTGGATATTTCGCATTTGATTTCGACCCCGACGGCGAGCACCGCAAGGGCGACAAATACTTGCTCGGCATGAAGATGCTCAGTTTCAACAACACCTTCGGCTTGATGCTTGCCGCTGAATATACCGATGGCACCGTGTCGATTGCCAGTCGCAACGCATCGCTCAACGGCTGGACGGAGCTGGCTCTCCAAACCGACTCCACACGCAATGTGCGTCGCATTTTCGGATATATCCACTACAATGTGGCAAGCCACTCGGTGGTTGCGTTCTTAGACAGCATTTCGCTGGTGCGCACACATCTCGACCGGAAAATCTACTCCAACATCAATTCGCAAAAGTTCGTCGGCCGCAACCAGAGCATGGCGGCAGCGCAAAAGTCGGGCTCTCCAGCTAAAGGCGGCCCCGACAAAGTGAAGTCTGCACCACAGCAGAAGCTCTACGCTCCCAAGCCGGGCGTGAACAAGGGTGGCGTGGTTCACCGTGTGCCTTTGAAGAAGTGAATTTGGTAAAGTAGGGAGTAATATTAGTCCATAAGTCACCAATGTGGCATTTAGTTTTCGCATTATAATATAGATGTGCTATATTTGTAAATTATGATTATAATTAAAGGATTGGAAGCGTTTGGCGACTACTGCACCCTGATGTGGCGCAGCATTAGTGTGCCTGAGAAATGGAAGGAATTCTTCCGCCGCTACCTCAACGAAATATCTAAGCTGGGTATCGACTCTATCCCACTTATCCTCATTGTGTCGCTCTTCATTGGCTGCTTGTGCACCATTCTTATCAAGCTCAACATGGAGAGTCCGCTTCTGCCACGCTACACCGTGGGCTTCTCTACCCGCGAAATCATTCTTCTGGAGTTCTCATCTTCCATTCTCTGTTTGATTCTGTCGGGTAAAATCGGTTCAAATATTGCCTCGGAGATTGGCACCATGCGAGTGACCGAGCAAATCGACGCCCTCGACATCATGGGCGTGAACTCAGCCAACTATCTGATTATGCCTAAAGTGTTGGGACTGGTCACCATTATGCCATTCCTTGTGATTATCACCATGGCCACAGCGTTGTTTGGTGGCTGGGCAGTGTGCTTCACTGGCATTCTCGACCCCGATACCTTCATCTATGGTATTCAGACCGATTTCGTGCAGTTCAATGTTTGGTTTGCCCTCATCAAGTCGCTGGTGTTCGGTTTCGTGATTTCGAGCATCTCATCTTACTATGGCTACACTGTGAAAGGCGGCTCCGTGGAAGTGGGCAAAGCCAGTACCGACGCGGTGGTGATGAGCAACATCATCATTCTCGTGAGCGACGTGATTCTCACCAAACTTTTATTGATGTAAACCCACAAGGCGCAGGAGGCCACAAATTATGATTGAAGTAAAACATCTCGATAAATTTTTCGACAATGGCACCCGTCAGGTGCTGCACGACATCAGCGCCAAGTTCTACGACGGCAAGGTGAATCTGATTATCGGTCAGAGTGGTTCGGGTAAAACCGTGCTGGTGAAAAACCTTGTGGGGCTTTTCAAACCAGAGCATGGCGAAATCCTATACGACGGTCGCGACATCACCAAAATGAACCGCAACGAGTTGAAAGGCATACGCAAGGAAATAGGTATGCTTTTCCAGGGGTCTGCGCTCTTTGATAGCGAAACCGTGGTGGGCAATGTGATTTTCCCTCTGATGATGTTCTCCGATATGACCCCAGAGGAGCAGCGCGAACGTGCGCAATTCTGTATCGACCGTGTGAACCTCTCTGGCAGCGAGAACAAATATCCCGCCGAACTGTCGGGCGGTATGCAGAAGCGTGCCGCCATTGCACGCGCCATCGCCCTCAACCCCAAATACCTATTCTGCGATGAGCCAAACTCTGGACTCGACCCAAAGACCTCTATCGTGATCGACCAGCTGCTTTGGGACATCACCCACGAATTTGGCATCACCACCATCATCAACACCCACGACATGAACTCGGTGATGGGTATTGGCGAAAACATCATCTTTGTCAACAAAGGCCACATCGGCTGGGTGGGCACTAAAGACGAAATCTACGACCAAGACAACGAAGACCTCAACAACTTCGTTTACGCCACCGACCTCTTCCGCGACGTGCGCAAATACCGCCGCGAACACGGCTACACCAAAACCAAAGTGGAATACTAATGCGCTCAATAAAAGTGGCTATACGCATACTCTGCGCACTGTTGCTTACATTTTCTGGCATTTGCTCACATGGGCAAACCTATTATCCAAGCGAAGAAACCCAGCAGAAAATGCTCACGGAGCAATGTGCTTTCTTGGCAAATATGAAACCAGGATTGCAGCACACGCAAATGCTGGCTGTGCGAGCAGCGATGAAGGGCGATGACGCAGCTCTCGTGCAAATTCGCCAAAGTCGCAACCAAGCACCCACGTTGCCCGATGGCATTACAGCCACTTTCCCCACTTCCGATATTTGCTTGTTCACTCCCACAAAGCCTGCTACTGGCAAGCGTAAACTATTGCTTTACCTGCATGGCGGTGGTTGGTGTTTTGGCAGCATCAACAGCTGTGCACGCTTTTGTGCTTCACTGGCTTTAGAGGCCGACTGCTGTGTGGCGGCTCTCAACTACCGCCTTGCGCCCTCACACCCATTTCCTGCACCTCTCACTGATTGCCAACAGGCTTTCGCTTATCTGAAGCGCCACGCCGAAGAATGGGGTTGTGATTCTACACAGGTTTCCATAGGCGGCGACAGTGCTGGAGGTAATTTGGCATTAGCCACTGCTCTGTCGGTGCCTGGGGTATGCAAGGTGACTCCTATCTATCCTGTCACCAAACTGTTTACAGTGCCCTCAACGTCGTGGCTCACTTACTCCAAAGGCTATGGCAACGATGCCGAACTGCTCGAAGCCTTCAACGAGGCTTACGCCACCACCGAAACACACAATCCGCTGGTGTCGGTAGGCTTGGCAAGCGACAGTGCACTTCAAGCATTGCCACCAGTGCTCATCATCTCTGCTGGTCACGACATTTTATTCGACCAAACAGTCGAACTGGCACAAAGACTACAACGCCTCAACCACCCACTCCGCTATCATGTGTACCCCACAGCCACACATCTTTTCATCACAGTTCCCGGCCAGCCCACCGCTTTCCACGAAGCTGTAAAAGCCACCGCCTCATTCCTCACCACCCCATAACAGATTCTTGTCCCGAATCGCGGTTATATTCTATCTCCTTGCTTAGAAATACTCTTTCACAGCAAATTGGAACTGGTCGATAAAAATTTGCTTAAAAGCATGAAGATTGTTCTGCTCATAGAAGATGAGCATCGCTTTCTTATAGTCGATGGAACTCACCGTGCGAAAACTCAGAGGACAGTACCCATTAGCAATCAAAATGGCATTGCTTGTGATGCGAGCTGTGCGCTTATTGCCATCGGTGAATGCCTGAATATAAGAAAGTAGCACAAGCGTGAGAAGTGCTTTTTCAAAAACGCACTCTTTCCCATTGATCAGATTGCAAGTGTCGTGCATAGCCTCACGAATTTGAAACTCGTTGTCCAACGGACGATAATTTGTGCCGGTAATGCCCACACGACGATGTCGAATGCCACGGTCAACCGACAAACCTTCGGTAAGCAACTGATGAATATCCTCAATGTGGCTCACACTCAATTGATGCAGATAGTCAGGATTATCCAGCACGAACCGCAAAGCCTTTTTATGATTTAGCAGCATCACTGCCTCATCTTTCGTCTTGCCATCGGCCACTTGGCTCTCACGAAGCAGTCGCTCCGTTTCCAGCAGCGAATAGGTATTCCCCTCTATCTGAGAAGATTTCCAACTCAAGTCAATTCCAAGTCGCTCCATTTCTTTTCGATATTCGCATTCACTCATTTCGCCTACATGCTGACGAAATTCCGATTGCAGACCTTGAAGCAAGTCAAGCTCGCCAGCAGTGAACAACGGCACGTTAGGCAACTGTTCACAAATGAGATGAAAATTAAAAGAAGTCTGCACTTGGCGGTCGTCTACATCTTGCGAAAAATATGTATCCAGATTGAGTGGCATTAAAATATGTGCCACATCCGAAAGTCTGTACCTCGTTGCTCTCGCCTTGCCTTCCACCACGATATCGCCATTCTGAATGGCCACCTTCAGCAAGCGCTTTAAAGTGGCGTCGCTCCCTTCGAAAGCCATGCCCACTTTAATTTCTTCACGAGTACACAACGGGTGAAAATGGAGGTATTGAAGTATTTCTCTTTGTGCATTCATAACCAAAAACATTTAAATCGGTTCAAATTTAAGCATTTTTTATGAATTATCGGCTCAAACCGAACCGATAATCACCCAAAAAAGCACATTTTTGAGCCGATTCCTATTTTTCTCACCTAAAAAACCCTTTGAAAAAAGCTACCCATTACTCACACCCTAACAGGTTTTATGCTGGTGGTGAAGATGTTTTTTTTTCTTCGGGTGTATAATTTGTAGGGGGATTTTTGTGTTACATGATATTAATGTGTATATTTGCATGCAACGAAACTAACATGATTGCAAATGTACACTAAGCATATTTTTTATGCAAAAAAGGAGAAGAAGGTTATGGAGAATCATAATGTGCTTAAAGTAACTAAATCAGTGTTGATGTATGCATTTTATCGAATTGTTAATTACTATAACACAGAAGACAATTACAATATGACGCATCCAGAATTCTCGTTTAAAGGAATAACAGGTGGTGGAGAAACCATGTTTTGAGATGCTATCACCACCTCATTGATTACTGACATCAATAAATTACAAAATATCATTATATTTCACGGTAAAAAATACAAAACTATGAAGCAATTTTTACTTCTTTTTCTGACTTGCGTATGCACCGTGGTTTGCGCGCAAGCTCAAACCGACGCGGCTTCAGACTCTATCATCTATAACAGCTGTGATGTGATGCCTGAATTTCCGGGTGGCAATGCAGCAATGATGCGCTATATAGGCGAGCACTTGCAATATCCTGAGACGGCGTTGAAAAGCGGCAAACAAGGAAAATGCGTTTTGCGGTTCGTCATCACCAAGGATGGTAATGTGGGAGAAGTGAAAGTGCTTCGGTCGGTAAGCCCAGAATGTGACGCAGAAGCCGCACGAGTGGCGCGCACGCTCAAATTCTCGCCAGGCAAGCAAGACGGCGTTCTCGTGAATGTGTGGTACACACTGCCCATATCGTTTAAGCTTGCATCAAGCGCCCCAGTATCTTCGATGCCTTGCTTTGTGGATTCGGCAGGAAACGTTGAAATAATGCCAGAATTTCCAGGCGGCAATGCGGCACTGATGAAGTTTCTTGCCGACAATATGGTTTATCCAGAAATATCTGCAAAGATTAAGGTGAGTGGACGGTGTGTGGTGCGTTTTCTCGTCACCAAAACTGGCGATGTCGACTCGATACAAATTGAGCAGTCTCTATTCCGACCATTCGACGAGGCTGTGATTAGTGTGGTGAAACGCTTGCCTAAATTCAAACCTGGCACAAGAAACGGCGAGCCAGTGGATGTGTGGTACACGCTTCCCGTAACGTTTAGAGCTCCACAACCCGACCCGATGGAAGAATATAACAGGCCCGACCCCACCGACCCTCGCAACATCGACCCTGGTTTCGTTCGCTAAACGATTATGGCGATTGTGCGCCTTTTTGAAAGAAGAATACAATTTATGACCACATTTTGCGTTATAATAAATAATGTGCGATTTATTTTCGCGCATCAATCAAATATGCACGCAAATGAATACAAATAATATCTTCAACAAAATATTCCTCTTTTTTCTTCTGCTGCTCACTGCCATCACCACAATGGCTCAGGTGAAAATCACTGGTACTGTGGTGGATGAGAAGGGGCAGCCTATCGAGTTTGCCACCGTGAAAATCGCTGGCACGGCTATCGGAGTGAACACCGACACCAAAGGCAGGTATGAAATCAGCGCACCCACACGCGACACCGTGATGGTGGTGTTCTCCTGTCTGGGCTACAGCACCGTGCGCCGCCAGTTGCTCAAGCCCACAGGCACCGTGAGCATCAATCCCAAGCTCTACAGTTCATCCATTGAACTGGAGGGTGTGCAAATCACGGAATTTAAAAAGCAGACCAACACACTGCAAAGTGTCGACATTGAGTCGATGCACATGGCTCCCAATGCGTCGGGCAACAGCGTGGAAGCCATTATCGCCACACAGGCTGGCGTAAGTTCCAAAAATGAGATGAGTTCGCAATACATGGTGCGTGGCGGTAGCTACGACGAGAACAGCGTGTATATCAACGGCATAGAGGTGCATCGCCCACAACTGGTGAGTTCGGGACAGCAAGAGGGCCTCAGCGTCATCAACCCCGATATGGTGCGCTCTGTGGCGTTCAGCACAGGTGGCTTCAACGCCGAATATAGCGACAAAATGTCGTCGGTGCTCGACATCACCTACAAGGAGCCAGAGGCATTTGAGGGCGCATTTTCCGCAAGTATGCAAGGCGGAAGTTTGGCGCTCGGCACTTCCACTAAAAAGTTTTCCATGCTCCACGGTGTGCGCTACAAGCGCAATTCCTCACTTCTCGGCGGCACCGACACCAAGGGCGAATACGACCCACAATATTTCGACTATCAAACCCACATTGTGCTGAAACCCTCCAATAAGTTCAAGGTGTCGTTTCTCGGCAACGTGGCGCTCAACGACTACAAATTCATTCCCAAGAACCGCGAGACAAGTTTCGGCACATCGACCAACGCCAAAACCTTCCTCGTGTATTTCGACGGTCAGGAGCACGACAAGTTCCAAACTTTCTTCGGAGCCATGTCGCTCGACTTCAAGCCCAACAAGGGTAACAGTTTCTCGCTCATCGGCTCGGCTTACCAGACCAACGAACTGGTGGCTTACGACATTCATGGCGAATACTGGCTCGACCAGGCTGGCGGTGCCACCGACGGTAACCGTGGCGAACTCGGCGTGGGCAAATACCACGAGCACGCTCGCAACCGCCTCCGCATCAATGTGCTGAGCATCGGTTTAAAGGGCAACACCTCTATCAGCCACAACAATTTCAGCTACGGTTTCAATTACCGCCGCGACGACATCTACGAGCGCAGCCGAGAGTGGCAATGGCGCGACTCTGCTGGCTATTCACTCCCTCACTACCCAGGCGAGGTGAACGTGATTTATAGTATGGCATCGAAAAACGACATTCACACCTCGCGCTTCGCAGCCTTTTTGCAAGACACCTACAAGCTGTATATGGGCAATGGCGTGCTTTCGGTCAACGCTGGTGTGAGAGTGTCGCACTGGGATTTCAATAAGGAAACGCTCATTTCGCCACGTTTCAGCGTGGGCTATGTGCCAGCACGCAACACACGCCTCACGCTCCGTTTGGCTGGCGGCGTGTATTATCAAGCGCCTTTCTACAAGGAATACCGCATTCAGAAGGTTGACTCGGTGGGCAACAGCTACATCGCTCTCAACCCCGACATCAAGTCTCAGCGAAGCACGCAAATCATTATCGGTGGCGACTACACTTTCCGTGCCATCAACCGCCCGTTTAAGTTCACCGCCGAACTCTATTATAAGAATCTCGCCAACCTCAACTCCTACGAGGTGGACAACCTGAAAGTGGTGTATGCTGGCAACAACGACGGCAAGGGCTACATCGCTGGTATCGACATGAAACTCTTCGGTCAGTTTGTGGAAGGCACCGACTCGTGGGTTTGCTTCTCACTGATGAAGGCAAACGAAACCCAGAAAGGAATCAGTGTGCCAATGCCTACCGACCAGCGATACAGTTTCTCGCTGTTTTTCACCGACTATTTTCCAAAGATTCCACGCCTGAAATTCAGTCTCAAGGGTGTGATTAGCGCAGGTTTGCCAACAGCCGCACCCAACCGCACACGCTCGGAAGGATTCTTCCGTCAGCCTGCCTACAAGCGCGTTGACGTGGGATTGAGCTACGAACTCGTGGGACGCGAAAACCGCCCAACAAGCGGATTCTTGAGCAAATTCAAGAGCATTTGGCTGGGAGTGGACGTGTTCAACCTCCTCGACATTTCCAACGTGAGCAGCTATTACTGGATTACCGACGTACACAACATTCAATACGCCGTGCCAAACTACCTCACCCGCCGCCAAATCTCCGCCCGCCTCTCCATGACCTTCTAACCAAATCCCATCGACAGGAATCCCACTCACAAGTCCAACAAGTCGGATAGGTCTGATAGGTCCGATAGGTCCGATTTCCCCATAATCCTAATTTCATTAATAAACAAACCACATCGTCATGAGCAACAACTTTCTTCCTACTGGTGGAGGCTATAGAAAACTAAAGGCTTACCAAATTGCTGAAATAATATGCGACCTTTCGGTGCTGTTTGTGAAGCGATTTGTGCCTCGAAATTCTCGCACCTGCGACCAGATGGAACAAGCAGCGCGCTCAGGCAAACAAAACATAGCAGAAGGAAGTTCTGCGTCAATCACTTCTAAAGAAACAGAAATCAAGCTCACAAATGTTGCAAGAGCCTCGCTTGAAGAACTATTGCTTGATTATGAAGATTATCTCCGCCAACACCACCTTGCTAAATGGGATAAGAACCACTCCCGAACCAAAGCGCTTCGAGAATATCTTCAAAGTGAGCGATTCATGACCAATCCACAGGAGTTTACCGACAGGTATTCTGCTGAAGAATATTGCAATGTAATGATTTCTCTGATTTATCAGTGCATGTATATGTTAAGCAAACTACTGGTTGTTCAACAAGACCAATTTGTTAAGCAAGGCGGCATTAAAGAACTCATGTATAAAGCTCGGACTGATTTCCGCAACAACCGATGACCACTATTGAAATTGGTCGGACAAATCGGACCTATCAGATATTTTTAAAATCTTGCACTAAGTATAGAATTGGTCCGATAAAACTTATTGAAAATTTTGGAATTGTAAAAAAATGGATTTCTGTACTTTATTATCTAAATAAAAATTAATAACTTTGTAATATTAAACAACTCATTAAATCATAAACTTATTATATAATTACAACGACATGGCAAAACCTTATGTAATTGGTATCGACATGGGTGGCACTAACACCGCATTCGGCCTGGTTGACGCTCGCGGTAATGTGATCGCAAGCAGCTCTATCAAAACAGCTAAACACTCCGACATCAACGATTATATCGACGAATTGTACGAAGCCATCACTCGCATTCTCGAAGAGAACAACGCTGTGGGCAAAGTGCAAGGTATCGGTATCGGCGCGCCTAACAGCAGCTACTACACCGGCATGATTGAAGACACCGCCAACTTGCCTTGGCCTTGCCCAATTCCACTGGCACAACTCGTCACCGACAAGTTCGGCATTCAATGTATCGTGACCAACGATGCCAATGCCGCTGCAATCGGCGAAATGACCTACGGCGCAGCTCGTGGTATGAAGGACTTTATCATGATCACCCTCGGCACAGGTGTGGGTAGCGGTATCGTGGTAAATGGCCAGATGGTTTACGGTCACGACGGCTTCGCTGGCGAACTCGGTCACGTGATTATGAAGCGCACCAACGGTCGTATGTGTGGCTGCGGTCGCTGCGGCTGTCTGGAAGCATACTGCTCTGCAAATGGTGTGGCTCGCACCGCTCGTGAATTCCTCGAAATCCGCAAAGAAGATTCTCTCCTTCGCAGAATTCCTATCGATGAAATCACTTCTAAAGATGTGTACGACTGCGCAATCCAAGACGATGCCCTCGCTAAAGAAATTTTCGAATACACCGGCAACATTCTCGGTGAAGCACTTGCCGACTTCTGCACATTCTCAAGCCCAGAGGCATTCATTCTCTTCGGTGGCTTAACCAAGAGTGGCGAACTCATCATGAAGCCAGTGAGAGAATCTTATGACCGTAACATTCTCCGCAACTTCAAGGGCAAGACCAAGATTATCCTCAGCGAAATGAAAGATGCCGACGCAGCAATCCTCGGCGCATCAGCACTCGGCTGGGAAGCAAAAGACTAACCCCCACCCACATGATACTAAATTATGGAGCCATATTTGCGTGGCTCCATTTTTTTGCCTATTTTTGTGAGAAGAACAAATGGGTGAAATACCCGTCAAATCACAAAAAAGGACGGTGCAAAATTTCGACGAGCGACAACGCCATGAACGTAGGGACATGCCTTGGGCATGTTTACAATGCGTCGGCATAATGGTGCTTTTTGCTACCGCCACATTAGAATATATATTTCTATGACCGACATTGAAGCAAAAATCAAGCAGCTGCGCGACGAACTGAATCGCCACAACTATAACTACTATGTGCTCAATCAGCCCACCATCGGCGATATGGAGTTCGACTTCAAGATGCACGAATTGGAGGACCTTGAAAAGGCGCACCCCGAATTTGCCGACCCGCTCTCGCCCACGCAACGTGTGGGTAGCGACATCAGTCAGGGGTTCAAGCAAGTGCTTCACGAACGCCCCATGCAGAGCCTCGGAAACTCCTATTCCATTGAGGAGGTGCAAGACTTTCTGCGCCGTGCCAAAGACGGTTTGGGCGGCGAGCCTGTGCAGATTGTGGGCGAAATGAAGTACGACGGCACCAGCATTTCGTGCACCTACGAGCATGGGCGCCTTGTGCGTGCCGTGACGCGTGGCGACGGTGTGCGTGGCGACGATGTCACTGCCAATGTCATTACCATCAAGAGTGTGCCACTGCAACTCCAGCCCGGCGACTGGCCCGACAAGTTTGAGGTGCGTGGCGAGATTCTGCTCCCTTGGGCAAGTTTCGAACGCCTCAACAAAGAGCGCGAATTTAACGAGGAACCTCTGTTTGCCAATCCACGAAATGCCGCAGCCGGCACATTGAAAATGCAAAATTCTGCCGAGGTGGCGCGCCGTGGACTCGATGCCTACTTCTATTTCCTGCTGGGCGACCAACTTGAAGCGTCAGCACCAGGCCTATTTAGCGAAAACGACTTCAGCACCCACACAGGCCGCATGGAGGCGTTGAAGAAATGGGGATTCAAAGTGGCTGAGCACTCGGTTCTCGATTCGATTGATGCCGTGAAGGACTTTATCGACCAATGGGACGTGCAGCGCAAGAATCTGCCTATTGCCACCGACGGTTTGGTGTTCAAACTCAATTCCATTCGCCAGTGGCTCAACCTTGGCAGCACCGCCAAATCGCCACGATGGGCCATCGCCTACAAATTCGCCCCAGAGCGCGAGTGCTCGCCGCTGCAATTCATCAGTTTTGAAGTGGGCCGCACCGGTGTGATTACGCCAGTAGCCAACCTTGATCCAGTGCTGCTGTCGGGCACCATCGTGAAGCGCGCATCGCTGCACAACGAAGACATCATTCGCCAACTCGACATTCACGAAGGCGACTACCTGTATGTGGAAAAAGGTGGCGAAATCATTCCTAAAATCGTGGGCGTGGACCTGAAGCGCCGCAAAGCCGACAGCCGCCCGATTGAGTTTGTGCGCACCTGTCCTGTGTGTGGCACTCCCCTCACTCGCATCGAGGGCGAGGCGGCATGGGTATGCCCCAACAAATACGGCTGCAAGCCACAAATCACAGGCCGCATCGAGCATTTCGTAGCACGCCATGCCATGAACATCGACGGCATTGGCGAAGAAGTGGCTGTTCAGCTCCACGAAAGCGGACTGGTGCACAACATTGCCGACATCTATTCACTCACGGGCAACGACCTGATGCGTCTTGAACACTTCCAGCGCAAGGCATCGGACCGTATTCTCAGCGGCATACGCAAATCATTTGAAGTGCCGTTCGAGCGCGTACTGTTTGCCATCGGCATCCCATACGTGGGCGAGACCACCGCTAAAGTGCTTGCACGAAATGTTCACACCATCGACCGCCTGATGGCAATGAACGCCGAGGAATTGGCATCAATCCCCGAAATCGGTCCGAAAATCGCGGAATCTATCGTGGGTTATTTCGCCGCAGAGGGCAACCGTGATATTATTGAGCGACTGCGTGAGGCTGGCGTGCAACTGTGCCTCAGCGAAGCCGAACTTGCCAACCGCACCGACAAACTCGCCGGCAAGAAAATAGTAATCAGCGGTGTGTTTGCCAAGCATTCGCGCGAGGAATACAAGGCGATGATTGAGCAGAACGGCGGCAAGAACGTGAGCAGCATATCATCAGCCACCAGTTATGTGTTTGCTGGCGAGAACATGGGTCCTGCAAAACTCGAAAAAGCACGCAAACTCGGCATTCCAATCATCGGTGAAGACGAGTTCCTCGCCATGCTCGAATAGCGAAGCAACACTCCCCCACCCGACAACCAACACCGCCACACGCCCCTACCCCATTTTTGGGCGTGTGGCGGATTTTTACTACCTTTGCAGTCAAATCATTATCCACACATTAAATATATGAACATCAAGTCTGCCGAATTTGAAATCAGCAACACCGACGTGAAGAAATGCCCCGAAGGCTTCAAACCGGAATACGCCTTTATCGGCCGCTCCAATGTGGGCAAATCTTCCCTTATCAATATGCTCACCAATCGCATCGGATTGGCTAAAACATCGTCAACCCCTGGTAAAACGATGCTTATCAACCACTTCATCATCAACGACGAGTGGTACATCGTCGACCTTCCCGGCTATGGCTACGCACGCCGTGGCAAGGACAGCCGCGAACAACTCTCAAAAATCATTCGCAGTTACATTTTGGGGCGTGAGCAGATGACCAACCTTTTCGTGCTGGTGGACAGCCGTCACAAGCCACAGAAAATCGACCTCGAATTTATGGAATGGCTGGGCGAAAACGGTGTTCCGTTCAGCATTGTGTTCACGAAGATGGACAAACTCGGCCGTGAAGCCGGCACTCGCAACGTGAACGAGTACAAGAAAACGCTTCTTGAGCAATGGGAGGAACTGCCACCCATCTTCATAACCTCAAGCGAAGACCGCCGTGGCCGCGACGAACTGCTCGACTACATCGGGGCGATTAACGAAGAACTGAAAAAGCAATAAAATTCTAAACTACAGAAAAGAGGATAAGCATTTTTATGTTTTTCCTCTTTTCCTCTTTTTCATTTGTGAGAAATAAGTTACCTTTGTAAAATGTTTTGCCGCAAAGCAGCAGTTTTGGGGCAATACATTCCTTAAACGGAATTATCACTTAACAACGCTTTAATATTATGTTTATCATTGGCATCGCCGGCGGTACCGGTTCAGGCAAAACAACTGTAGTGAGAAAAATTATGCAACGCCTTCCAAAAGGCGAAGTGGGAATTATCAGCCAAGATAATTACTATAAGGATTCAAGCCACGTCCCTGCTGAGGAACGTCAGAATATCAACTTCGACGAACCAGCGGCTTTCGACTGGACACTCCTTCACAAGCACCTTACCATGCTGAAAGAAGGCAAGGCTATCGAAATGCCCACTTACTCATATCTCACCTGCTCGCGTCAGGAGGAAACCATTCCGATGGGGCCTCACGAGGTGGTGATTATTGAAGGCATTCTCGTGTTTAGCGACCCACGCCTCCGCAATATGATGGACATCAAAGTGTTTGTTGACGCTGATGCCGACGAGCGATTGATTCGTGTGATTTCTCGCGACTGCATCGAGCGCGGACGCACCCCAAAAATGGTGATTGACCGCTATGAGAAGGTGCTGAAACCTATGCACAACCTCCACATCGAGCCTGCGAAGAAGTACGCCGACATCATCGTGCCACAAGGCGGACACAACGAGGTGGCAATCAACCTGCTCACCGACTACATCAAAAGTCGCCTTATCGCCAAATAAGTAAACAATACATCAATCGAATATGAAATTTCCCTGGAATAAGACATCAAAACCAGCCACAGCACCAACAGCCGACACTTCAGCAGAGCAACAGAACGAGTCACAACTCGATGCTGCCACCACAGAAAATGCCGAGGCTGGCAAATCCGCTACACCAAAACGAAACAGCAAGGATATCGTTGCAGAGCTCAACAGAGCGGGTGAAGCTGGCGAACTGGTGTTGAGCACCGACAATCTGGTGAAGAAGTATCGCCAACGCGTGGTTGCCAACCATGTGTCAATCAATGTGCGACAAGGGGAAATCGTGGGTCTGCTCGGTCCGAACGGTGCCGGCAAAACCACCACTTTCTACATGACCACCGGTCTGGTCACGCCAAACGAAGGCCGTGTGTTTCTCAACGATGTGGAAATCACCAAGTTGCCTGTGTATAAGCGTGCCAAGTTGGGCATTGGCTATCTGCCACAGGAAGCGTCGGTGTTCCGCACCCTCACGGTGGAAGACAACCTACGCCTTGTGCTTGAAATGACCAACACCACGCCCGAATACCAGCGCGACAAACTTGAATCGCTGCTCGACGAGTTTCACTTGCAAAAGGTGAGAAAAAACCTGGGTAACCGTCTTTCGGGTGGTGAACGCCGCCGTTGCGAAATTGCGCGCTGCCTTGCCATCAACCCTAAGTTTATCATGCTCGATGAGCCTTTTGCTGGCGTTGACCCTATCGCTGTGGAAGACATTCAGAGCATCGTGTATAAGTTGAAGGAAAAGAATATCGGCATTCTGATCACCGACCACAATGCGCCCGAAACACTCAGTATCACCGACCGTGCCTACCTGCTTTTCGAGGGCAAAATCCTTTTCCAAGGTTCCAGCGAAGAACTGTCGGACAATCCCGTGGTGCGTGAAAAATACCTCGGCCGCAATTTCATCTTCCGCCGCAAAAAATTCGATTAAAATCCCCACACATATTTCAAAAAAACACGAGTGTGCATCTCATGAGATACACACTCGCTTTATTTCTGCCGCACCCTTTGGCATTATTTCGGTTCTGTGGAAAATTTCTGGGGACAGAGTAGGCATTGTTGCCGAATCGTGAATGGAATCAAAAAAACAAAAACATAAAAAACAGCCTTGGGGCAACGTGGAATGCTTCGCATTTGG
>ENA-OUQN01000040-OUQN01000040.1-human-gut-metagenome-genome-assembly--contig:-NODE-40-length-96847-cov-6.545789_pt1 | contig 96847 bp, 97 predicted proteins | sample MGYA00237950_ERZ548832 | MGnify/ENA primary metagenome ERZ548832 (study PRJEB26490, sample SAMN05194703) | human gut metagenome | biome: terrestrial biome; feature: human-associated habitat; material... | reverse complement strand
ATTCGTCGGCAGCGTCAGATGTGTATAAGAGACAGAAAGATACGTGTGCCCCTGAGTTCACCTGCATTGTTCAAAAGAACACAGGCGTTATCATCAAAGCGGATATATGATCCATCCGGTCTGCGGATTTCCTTCTTGGTGCGGACCACAACAGCTTTGGATACAGAGCCTTTCTTGGCATCTCCACCTGAAATGGCACTCTTTACTGCTACGACGATCTTATCGCCGACAGATGCATAACGGTGACGGGTTCCACCCAGAACACGGATACAAAGAACTTCCTTTGCACCGCTGTTGTCTGCCACCTGTAAACGTGTTTCCTGCTGTATCATCGCTATTTGACTTTTTCTACAATTTCAACTAATCTCCACCTTTTGGTCTTGCTCAAAGGACGGGTTTCCATAATGCGCACGGTATCACCTTCGCTGCACTCGTTCTTGTCATCCTGAGCGACAAATTTAGTGGTCTTGTTAATGAACTTACCATACATAGGGTGTTTACCTTTAGTCTCAACGGCAACTACGATGGTCTTGTCCATCTTGTCGGAAACGACCTTACCAACGCGGACCTTACGGGAGGAAATTCTCTTCTCTTCCATCTTACTTCTCCTCCTTCTCACGGATCATGGTTTTGACTCGGGCAATATCACGCTTGGTCTGGACGAGCTTCTGGGGGTTATCCAGCTGATTCGTCGCGTGCTGCATGCGCAGCATAAACAGATCTTTCTTCAGGGCGTCGAGCTTGGTGTTCAGCTCAGCAACGCTCATGGCACGAACTTCACTTGCCTTCATCTCATTCACCTACTTCCTGGGTCTCGGCCTCGCGCTTGACAATCTTCGTCTTGATGGGCAGCTTGTGGCTGGCCAGACGGAGCGCCTCACGCGCGACTTCTTCGGAAACACCGGCGATCTCAAACATGATACGGCCGGGCTTGACAACTGCTACCCAATACTCCGGAGAGCCCTTACCGGAACCCATACGGGTCTCGGCAGGCTGCTTGGTAACGGGCTTATCGGGGAAAATCTTGATCCAGACCTGACCGCCACGCTTGGTGTAACGGGTCATGGCGACACGGGCCGCCTCGATCTGGTTGCTGGTGATCCACGCGGGCTCAGTGGCCTGGAGGCCGAACTCACCATAAGTAATGGTGTTGCCGCGGGTCGCCTTGCCGGTCATACGACCGCGCTGAACGCGACGATATTTCACTCTCTTCGGCAGAAGCATTACTGAGCGCCTCCTTCCTTATTCTCAGCCGGCTTGCGATAGCCGCCCTGCGGACGATCGCCCTGGGGACGGTTGCCGTTGCGGTTGAAGCCGCCCTCACGGCGCTGATAGCCGCCCTGGCCATCACGGCGGGGACGACGGTCACCGTCGCGGCGAGGACGACGCTCGCGGCGCTCCTCATACGGCTTGGTGGTATCGAGCGTACGCGGGGTGGTACGCAGGGTCTGGGTCAGGACCTCGCCCTTGTAGATCCAAACCTTCACACCGATGCGGCCAAACGTGGTCGCAGCCTCGGCGAAGCCGTACTCGATGTCAGCACGGATGGTCTGCAGGGGGATGGTGCCCTCGTGATAGTGCTCAACGCCAGCGATCTCGCGGCCGCCGAGACGACCGGAGCAGCAGCACTTGATGCCCTTGGCGCCGGCGCGCATGGCGCGGCCCATGGCGTTCTTCATCGCGCGGCGGTGAGAGATACGCTTTTCGAGCTGCTGGGCGATGTTCTCAGCGACGAGCTGAGCGTTCATGTCGGGATTGCGGACCTCGACGATGTTGAGCTTGACCTTCTTGCCGATCAGAGCCTCGACCGCGAGACGCAGCTTCTCGACCTCCGCGCCGTCCTTGCCGATGACCATGCCGGGACGCGCGCAATGAACGAACAGCGTCACAACATCGTTGCTGCGCTCGATCTCGATCTTGGGCACGCCTGCACCGTACAGGCTCTTCTTGACGAACTTGCGGATCTTGTTATCTTCAACGATCAGGTCGCCGACCTTCTCGTCTCTGGCATACCAGCGGGAGTCCCAGTCTTTGATGACGCCGACGCGCATGCCGTGGGGATTAACTTTCTGTCCCATGAAACTGTCTCCTCCCTTTAGTCTCTCTCAGCGACGGCGAGCGTCACGTGAGAGGTTCTCTTGTTGATGCGGTAGCCGCGGCCCTTGCTGGCGGGGATCATGCGCTTGAGGATCGGGCCGGAAGTCGCGTAGACCTCGGACACGTACAGCTTGGAGGTATCCATGCTGAAGTTGTTCTCGGCGTTGGCGACAGCGCTCTTTAAGAGCTTGACCAGGGGCTCGGACGCAGCCTTGGGGGTCTGCATCAGGAGCGCCATGGCAGTATTGATGTCCTTACCGCGGATCAGGTCGCAGACGATCTGGACCTTGCGGGGAGAGATGCGGACATATCTCAGATATGCTTTAGCTTCCATGTTCTGCATTCTCCTTCCTTATTTCGTCTTGGTATGGCCGCGGAACGTACGGGTGGGAGCGAACTCGCCCAGCTTGTGGCCGACCATATCTTCCTGAATATAAACGGGAACGTGCTTGCGACCGTCGTGGACGGCGATCGTGTGACCGACGAAGGAGGGGAAGATGGTGGAGCTGCGGCTCCAGGTCTTCAGGACCTTCTTCTCACCGGTCTTGTTCATCTCTTCGACTCGCTTGATCAGCTCAGGGGCAACAAACGGGCCTTTTTTAATGCTTCTGCTCATTTTTACATTGCCTCCTTTTACTTATCGTTACGACGCTTGACGATGAACTTGTTCGTCGGGTTCTTCTTCGAACGGGTCTTGTAACCCATAGCCGGCTTGCCCCACGGGGTCATGGGACCGGGGTGACCGACAGGGCTCTTACCTTCACCACCGCCGTGGGGATGGTCGTTCGGGTTCATGACGGAACCGCGGACGGTCGGACGGACGCCCATGTGGCGCTTGCGGCCGGCCTTACCGATGTGAACGTTCTCGTGATCGATGTTGCCGACCTGGCCGATGACGGCCATGCAGTTCGTGCGGACGATGCGCACTTCGCCGGAGGGCATACGGATCTGAGCGTCGCCGTTCTCCTTCGCCATCAGCTGAGCAGCAGTACCGGCGGAGCGGACGAGCTGAGCGCCCTTGCCGGGGTGCATCTCAATGTTGTGGATGACGGTACCGACAGGAATGTTGGCGATGGGCAGGCAGTTGCCGGGCTTGATATCAGCGGAGGCGGAAGAGATGATCTTGTCGCCAGCCTTCAGGCCGACAGGAGCGATGATGTAGCGCTTCTCGCCGTCCTCGTACTGGACGAGAGCGATGAACGCGCTGCGGTTGGGGTCATACTCCAGGCGCAGGACAGTCGCGGGGACGTCCATCTTGTCGCGCTTGAAGTCGATGATGCGGTACTTCTGCTTGTTGCCGCCGCCGTGGTGACGGACGGTGATGCGGCCGTAGCTGTTGCGGCCGGCATGCTTCTTCTGAGACTCGACCAAGCTGCGTTCGGGCTTGGCCTTCTTGTCGATCCCCTCGAAGGCGGACACAGTCATGTGACGGCGGGAGGGGGTAGTGGGCTTAAACGTCTTAATAGCCATTTCTCATATCCTCCTTACACCATGCCCTCGAACAGCTCGATGGTCTTGGAATCTTCAGCGAGCTGCACATAGGCCTTCTTCCAGCTGCGGGTCTTGCCCAGGCGGCCGGCACCGAGGCGCTTGGCCTTGCCGCTGACGTTGAGCGTGTTGACCTTGGCGACCTTAACGCCGAAAGCGGTCTCAACAGCGTTCTTGATCTCCACCTTACCGGCGTCCTTGGCAACTTCGAACACATACTTCTTGTTCGCAACGTCGACCATGGAACGTTCGGTGATGATGGGACGAATAATGATGTCGTAAACGTTTGCCATTACGCGAACACCTCCTCGATGACTGCGAGGGCTTCCTTGTCGATCACGAGGGTCTTGGCGTTGAGCAGATCGTAGACGTTGATGAGCTTCGCGGGCGCGGTGGTGACACCGGGCAGGTTGCGGGCGCTCTTGACAACGACCTCGTTGACCTCGGGAGTGATGACAGCGGCCTTGCCGTCAGCCTTGACGGCGGAGAGGAAGCTGCGGAAGTCCTTGGTCTTGATAGCGTCGAGCGCGATCTTGTCGACAACGACGATCTCGCCCTGGGCTGCCTTGGCGGACAGCACGCTCTTGAGAGCCAGACGCTTGACCTTCTTATTCAGCACATAGCTGTAGCTGCGGGGCTTGGGGGCAAACACGATACCGCCGTGCGTCCACTGAGGGGAGCGGGTGCTGCCCTGACGGGCGCGGCCGGTGCCCTTCTGGCGCCACGGCTTTCTGCCGCCGCCGGAAACCTCAGCGCGGGTCAGAGCGCTCTGCGTGCCCTGACGGCAGTTGGCGAGATGATTTTTGACGACTTCATGAACAACGCTCATGTTCGGCTCGATGCCGAAGATTGCGTCGTTCAGCTCGACGGAACCGACTTCAGCGCCGGTCATGCTGACAACTTTAATCGTAGACATTTATCAAGCACTCCTTTCCTTACATATTTCTGGCGGAAGCCTTCTGCGGGTTGCGGCCGGAAGCCTTCTGCGGGTTCTTGCTGATGTCGGCACCAGCCTGCTTGATCTTGTGGACCTTGACGGTGGTCTTCACGGTGACGAGGCTGCCCTTGGGACCGGGAACCGCGCCGCGGACGACGAGCATGTTGAGCTCGGGGTCGACCTTGACGACCTCAAGGTTCTGGATGGTGACAGTCTCCACACCGTACTGGCCGGGGCCGATCTTGCCCTTGAAGATACGGCTGGGGTCGGTGGTGGAGCCCATGGAACCGGCGTGACGGTGGACAGGGCCGCCGCCGTGGGTCATACGACCGCGGCTGGCGTTCCAGCGCTTGATAACGCCGGTGTAGCCGTGACCCTTGCTCGTACCGGTGACGTCAACGAAGTCGCCGGACTTGAAGGTGTCAGCCTTGATGATGGCGCCGAGCTCAAGCTCGGAGGCATTGTCAAGGTCAAACTCACGCAGGTACTTCTTGGGGGAAACGCCAGCCTTGTTCAGGTGGCCGAGTTCAGGCTTGGAGAGCTTCGCTTCGCGAATGTCCTCGTAGCCAAGCTGGACAGCCTCATAACCGTCTTTCTCGCTGGTCTTCTTCTGAGTGACCACGCAGGGACCGGCCTCGATAACGGTGACCGGGATCACATGGCCCTTTTCGTCGAAGATCTGAGACATGCCAACTTTTCTGCCGATGATTGCTTTCATGTATGATCCTCCTGTAAAGGTTATTGGTCGGCTTAGTTAGCGGCAACTCCCGCCATTGCTCTGCCGACTTGACCCCGCCCATCTCACGCAAGTCGATGGGCTTTTGGGTAGAGCAACAAAGGTAATTTCAAAAAACGGCGAGCCGTTTTTTGAGTTGGGTTTACAGTTTGTTTTGCGCACTCGCTGTGCTCGCACACAAACAAACTGAGAGGTGTTTTTGTCCACGCGCATGTCGCGGCCAAAAACGATTTCATTGGTTTCGCGTCTGCGGACGCGAAATGTAATGAAGCGAGGGATTAGAGCTTGATCTCGATCTCAACGCCGGCAGGAAGCTCGAGACCCATCAGAGCCTCGACCGTCTTGGGGCTGGAGTTGGTGATGTCGATCAGGCGCTTGTGGGTGCGGCGCTCAAACTGCTCACGGCTGTCCTTGTACTTATGCACAGCGCGCAGGATGGTGACGACTTCCTTCTTGGTGGGCAGAGGGATGGGGCCGGAGACGGTAGCGCCGGTGCGCTTGGCGGTCTCGACGATCTTCTCTGCGCTCTGGTCGATGACCTGGTGGTCATAGGCCTTGAGACGAATGCGGATCATTTCTTTTGCCATTTTCGGTTTCTCCTTCATTTTGTACGGTTTTCTTGCTTTGTCGAAGCCGTACGGTGAGAGGTTTTCTTGTACGCTTATCCGTGCGTATCATTCCGGCTCATAGAAAAACCGGCACGAATAAACGGCCGGTCCACACATGGCGCAGCGATCTACGCAACGTACAGATATTCTCTCAGCCGCCCGATGTTCGGACATACTCCCCGAAAGTTACCTCAGAAACCTGAGCAATCTCCCGGTTCATCGCAATATCGCGCAAATAGGGCAGGATGCGCCCAATCGCGGACTTGCATATAGTACCAAATTCCGTTGCACATGTCAAGACAAATTTCACTTTTTTCTTGAGAAATTTTTTAGCAGTCTCTTTTCGCGGCAACTGTGGCGGATTTGGCGTAAAAACGCGGCATATTGCCCCCTCCCAGCCGATATATTTAGGGGCAAAGGAGTTGATGGACATGGCAATGGCCTGGCTTTGGACGGGAATGGTGGCAGTCTCGCTCATTTTCGGCGCGCTGACGGGAAACTTGAATGCGCTCAGCGCCGCCGCGCTCGAGGGCGCGCAGAGCGCGGTCGAGCTGTGCCTGGCGATGTGCGGCGTGATGTGCCTCTGGACGGGCGTGATGGAAGTGATGAACCAGTGTCATCTCACCGACCGCCTCGCTTCCCTCTTCCGCCCGCTGCTCAAGAGGCTCCTGCCGAACGCGAGCCGCGACAGCGAGACGCTGGCCGCGATCTCCGCTAACCTCTCTGCCGATCTTTTAGGGCTCGGCAACGCGGCCACGCCGCTCGGCATCCGCGCCGCCTGCCGTATGAGCCGCGGCTGCAAGGGTATCGCATCGGATGAGCTGTGCCTGCTCGTCGTTTTGAATACGGCGTCCATTCAACTGTTGCCCACCACGCTTGCAGGCGTGCGCGCTTCGCTCGGCGCCGCCGACCCGTTTGACATTCTGCCCGCCGTGTGGCTGACATCGCTTCTGTCCGTCCTCGCAGGGCTCCTTGCCGCAAAGCTCTTCGCCCACTTCTGGAGGAATTGAACCTATGGCGCTCTCTACGCTCATCGTGCCCGTACTGCTCACCTTCACGGCCTGCTTTGCCCTCGGCAAGCGTGTCGACGTCTACTCCGCCCTCACCAAAGGCGCGGAGGAGGGGCTCACGGTGCTGCTGCACATTCTGCCGTCACTCATCGCGCTGCTCTCCGCCGTTTACATGTTCCGTGCGTCCGGCGCGATGGAGGCGCTCGGCGCGCTTTTAGCCCCCGCGCTCGACAAGATCGGCATTCCTGCCGAGACTGCGCCGCTTCTCTTCATCCGCCCCATCTCCGGCAGCGGCGCGCTGGCTGTCGGATCGGAGATCATGGACTCCTACGACGTCGATTCCTATGTCGGCCGCGTTGCGGCGGTCATGCTCGGCTCGAGCGAAACGACGTTCTACACCGTCGCCGTCTATTACGGCGCGGCGGGCATCACGAAAACGCGCTACACCATCCCCGCCGCGCTCTGCGCCGATGCGGTGATGTTCCTCGCATCCGCGTTTTTTGTGCGGCTACTCATGGGCGCGTAAAAAGGAGCCGCCGCAGGCAGCTCCTTTTCCTTTATTCTTCTGTTCTCACGCGGATGCGCAGGGCGCATTTTCCTCTCTGCCCGCCGATAGTAATTGCATAGTGCAGGGCCAGCATCCCGCCGTTCTCGTCGAGCTTCCACTTGACCGACTCCGCCTTCACTGCGACCGGCAAGGTTCCGTAGGGCACGGCATAGAATGAGGTGTGCTCCTTCCCCTCCGCAAAGGCCATCTCGCTCGTCACCTCGCCCGTGCGCGTCAGAATGATGCAGTCCGGCGCGAGGGCAAGGCGCGTCGCGGTGGTCACCTTGCCGTCCCCGTCCATTTCCTCATAGCGCAGGAGATAGCCGTCGCGCGTTTCCTCCATCGTGCCGCGCACGCGGAGATCTGAGCTGTCGGCGCTCATGCCTTCGTATTGCTGCTCGCCGTGCACGGTGAGCCAAACGTTTCTTTTCATACAGTCCTCTTTCTCATTTGTTTCTGTCATCATACTACGGCGGAGAGCGGGACACAAGGCGCATTTGCATTTTTTGTGCGTTTCCCTGTTTTTGCTATGGTAAAATGCAAAAGCGCGTGCTATAATCTCCGGTAAGCAGATTCTCTGTTCCGTCAAAGGAGGCGTCACTATGAAAATTGATCTGACGGAAAAGCAATTCCGCCGTCTTCTTGATCTGGTCTACGTCGGCAACTGGGTGATGAACTCCACCCGCGGCGACGACCGTATCCGCGAATACGACGATGTAGAGAGCACCGTATTCGCCAACTGTCTCTCCCACGGCATGGTGCCGCTGGTCGAGGCCTATCAGGGCGAACTGATCCCCTCGCGCGCGTTTGCCGAGGGCGGCATCCACGAGGCCATCATGGCCTACGAGGACACGATGTTTTTCGAAATTCTCGCTCAGGAGCTTGCCCTGCGCGATATGGACAGCGACGCGCCCACGCCCGAAAATGTCGACGAGCTGCGCGAGCGCATGGACACCTACTTAGGCGAATTTGAGCAGCACGGCACCGACAACATCACCGTTGAAATGTAAAAGTGTAACAGAAGGCAAAGAGGTCTCCGCTTAAAAAGCGGAGACCTCTTTATCTTCGCGGTCGCAGCCGCGAAATGTTTTTGATCCATAAATCGCCGCGACAAGTGCGTGGCGATTTATTCTTCTCGCTCCGCGCGTGTCGAGCCGCCCTACGGGCGGCGAGGCACGAAACGGAGCGCATCCCCTATTTTTTAAGGATGCCAACGGCATCCTTAAAAAATAATCACGTCTTGATCCCCATCGTCTCCCACTTGCCGCTGCGGTAGCGCAGGAAAAAGATGACACTGCGCACCGACCAGTCCACGATCGCGTGCGCGAACCACACGCCGATGACGCCGTAGCCCATGTACTTGCCCAGCACATACGCAAGCATCACGCGCACGACCCACATCGTCAGCATGCTGGCGAGCATCGTGAACTTCGCGTCGCCCGCCGCGCGCAGGAAGCCCGGCACCATAAACGCCGGTACCCAGATGAAGATGGATGAGATGCCGTGGATCAGCGTGACCGTGACGGCGAGCTTCTCCGCCTCGGGAGAAACGTTGTAGACGCGCATGATGAGCGGCAGCAATGCGATGATCGTCAGGTTGACGACTGCCATGATGCCGTAGGTCCACTTGACAATTTTTCTGAGATACGCGCGTGCCTGATCAAATTCGCCCGCGCCGACGCACTGGCTCACGACCGCGGCAAGGCCCAAGTTGATGGCCTGACCGGCAAAGCAGTTGAAGTTTGCGATGGTGTTGCCGATGGCGTTCGCCACCATCGACGCCGTGCCGAACGTCGAGATCAGGCTGAAGAGCACGAGGCGTCCCAGCTGGAACATACCGTTTTCGACGCCGCTCGGCACGCCGATGTAGAAGATGTTCTTCATCAGGCGCATATTGAGGTGGAAGCCGCGAATATCGGACAGGTGCAGCATTAAGTCGCGGTTGAAGAGCAGTGAGAGGATCACGACTGCCGCGACCGTGCGGGACACGAGCGTCGGGATCGCGACGCCCGCGACGTCCATACCGAAGCCAAAGATCAAAACGGCGTTGCCGATCACGTTGATACTGTTCATCAGGAGTGAAACTTTGAGCGACACGTCGCTGTGGCCCATCGTGCGGAACAGCGCCGCGCCGCCGTTGTAGAGCGCGATGCCCGGAATGGATGCCATCACATATAAATAATAAGTGTTCGTCGCCGCCATGACGTCGGGCTCGATATGGCCGAACATTACGGTCAAAATCTGCGTGCGGAAGAGGTACAGCAGCGCCACGAAGAAGATCGACACCGCGCCGAGCAGCGCGATGAGCTGCTGGCCCGCGTTGCAGGCGTCCTCCTTCTGCCTTTGTCCGATGTACTGGCCCGCAACGGCTGCGCCGCCGGTCGCCATCGCCGAGAAAATGTAGATCATCAGATTGCTGATCGAATCGACCAGCGACACCGCGCTGATCGCCGCGTCGCCGACGGTCGCGACCATCAGCGAGTCAGCAAGTCCCACCGTGATGGCCAGAAGCTGCTCGAGCAGCAGCGGCCACATCAGCGCGACGAGCTGGCGATTCGTAAACATCATTTCCTTGTCAACGCGCACCGGCGCTGCCAGTTTGCCCATGCTTTCACTCTCCTTGTATCGATTGAGCCTGTATCATAAGCCATTTGCCGTTGTTTGTCAACGCCGCGTCAAAAAAGATACGGCTTCAGCGCTGCGCCCCACGCTTCGACAAGCTTTTCCTTCGTCCATCTGGCGTTGGCCGGCGAGGTGGAGGGAAGCTGGACGGCCTCGCGCCCGAGCTTCGCGCGGCAGTATTTTTTATAGCAAGCGTAGGACGTGCCGCCATTGCAGAAGATGGCCTGAATGTCCGCCGCATCCAAAATGACGGACAGATCGTTCGGCACAACGTTCGTGATGCTCGCATCCGACGATCCCACGATCTCGCATGAGCCGATGGTGTCCCACATGGCGACGCCGCGGCGCAGGACCATCGCTTTCTTCTCTTCGACCGTCTTTGGCGTTTCCTCGCCCAGAACAGCGGCGAGCGTCAGCCAGAAGCGGTTCTGCGGGTGCGCGTAGAAAAACGCCGCCTCCCTTGACTTGACCGACGGGAACGAGCCCAGGATCAGCACGCGCGACTTTTCGTCATACAGCGGCGGAATATTGTGCAGCTGCGCTTGCCATTCCATCCTCTCGCCCACCTTTCTGTCTTTTTCGCCATTTTAACACAGGAACATCAAATCGCCAAGTCCCGTTTCCTCCGTCTGCGTGCGCTTCGCTGCGTGCGCTTCACGCTTCGCTGCGGAAATGGGTTGGCTTTTTGGCAAAGTCATGTTATGATAAAGTAGATATATATCAAATGTAGGTGCCTTGCCCCGCGTGGGCGCGGCCATCTTTGAGAAAGGACTGCTATGAAAGACGACGACAATCACATTCTTCTTTTAGAAAAGGGCAAACGAGGCCTTCTGCAGATCATCTTCGGCCGCACGGGCATCATCATCGTTTCGCTGATCGTGCAGATCTTGTTCCTCTTTGCCGCCTTTTACAAGCTCGAGGGCTTTCTGCCCTACTTCTGGGGCGGCAACACGCTGCTGTCGGCGGCAGTCGTGCTGTTTCTGTTCGGCAACGACGACAACCCGACCATCAAGCTCACGTGGTTTTTCATCCTCGCGGTGCTGCCGGTGTTCGGCTTGATCCTGTACGTTTACATCAAGACGGACCTCGGCCACCGGCTGATGATCCGCCGCTACAACGACATCCTGTCGCAGACGGAGCACTTCGCCCCCTCGGAAAGCGCGTGTTCCAAGGAGGAATTACCGGAGGAGCTCCAAAGCCTTGCCTCCTACCTGAATTCCTGCGGCTTCCCCTGCTATCAAAACACACAGGCGCAATACTTCCCCCTCGGCGACGATGCGTTCGAGGTCATGTGCGACGAGCTCCAAAAGGCCGAGCACTTCATCTTCCTCGAGTATTTCATTGTCAGGGAGGGCTACATGTGGGGCCGCATCCTTGAAATTCTCAAGGAAAAGGTCAACGCTGGCGTCGAGGTGCGCGTGCTGTACGACGGCACCTGCGCGGTCGCGCTGCTGCCCTATTCTTACCCCGAAAAGCTCGAAAAGCTCGGCATTGCCTGCAAGATGTTCGCGCCGCTGCGCCCGTTCGTCTCCACGCACTACAACTACCGCGACCACCGCAAGATCATGGTCATCGACGGCAAGATCGGCTTCACAGGCGGCATCAACCTCTCCGACGAGTACATCAACCGCACCTCGCGCCTCGGCCACTGGAAGGACACCGCCATTGCCCTGCGCGGCGACGCCGTGCGCAGCCTGACGCTGATGTTTTTGCAGATGTGGGACGTCAGCTCCGTGCACTTTACGCCCGAAGTCTACAGCAAGTATCTCGACGTGCCGCAGCCGGTGCGCGAAAAGGAGCCGGGCTACGTCATCCCCTACGGCGACAGCCCACTCGACCGCAACCTTGTCGGCGAGATGGTGTATATGGACATCATCAACCGCGCCAACCGCTATGTGCACATCATGACGCCGTACCTCATCATCGACAACGAGATGATCACGGCGCTGACCTACGCCGCGCGCCGCGGCGTGGAGGTGCAGCTTATCCTGCCGCACGTGCCTGACAAGGAGATTGCCTTCTCGCTTGCGCACACGTACTACCGCAGGCTGCTTGAAAACGGTGTACAAATTTATGAGTACGAGCCGGGCTTCGTTCACGCGAAGGTCTTCGTCAGCGATGACTGCAAGGCGACCGTCGGCACGATCAATCTGGACTACCGCAGCCTGTACCACCACTTTGAATGCGGCACGTACCTTTATGCATCGCCCGAAGTCGCAAAAATTGAGCAGGATTTCCAGCAAACGCTCGCCAAGTGCGTCCGCGCGGACATGGACCTTCTCAAAAACGACCCGTTTATGCGAAAGCTCATCGGCCCCGGCATGCGCATCATCGCCCCGCTGCTGTAAGAAGTAAAAAAGTCGAAACCGTCCGGTTTCGACTTTTTCTTATCTTCGATCACTTTTCAAGCTGCTCGAGCGCGCTGCACACGGCAGTGTGCTCCTTCTGCACCGCCACATAGAGTGGCTGTACGCTTTCAGGCATCGGATCCTGACCGCGCAGCGCCTCCGTCATCTGAGAGCTGGCGTGAGCAAGTGAGCCGAGACCCAAGTTCAGCGCCACACCCTTGAGCGTGTGCACCGCGCGGAACGCCGTAGTCGTGTCGCCCGCGTTCATCGCATTCTTCAGGTTTTGCATGCTGTCGTCGCCCGGGAACATATTAAGGAAGCGCACGATGCGCTCGTCGTTCTGAAAACGCGCCTTGGCTTCGCCGTAGTCGCCGCCAACGCAGCGGAAAAATTCGTCAAGTTTCACGTTCTTTCGCCTCTCGATAAATTGCTACGCAATCCTTTTTCAATTTGGCCTGATACATCGCAAGGTCCGCCCTGTGGATCGTTCTTGAGATGCGTCCCGCCGCGAACGCGCCGCCGATGCTCGCGCTGATGTGTAGTTCAGGATACTCCTCAATGACGATCTCGTCAAGCGCTGCGCGGATGGACTGCAATTTCTTCTCCAGAATTTGTTGCGGCAGGTCGCGGAACAGCAGGAAGAATTCATCGCCCCCGTAGCGCACGAGCTCGTCGTCGCTGCGGATCTGCGATTTGATGGCCTGCGCCGCGCGATAGAGCGCCGCGTCGCCCGCCTGATGGCCGAAGCGGTCGTTGATGTGCTTGAAGTTGTCCATGTCGATCATGGCGAACGAGAACCGGCCCTCCAGATTCTTGAGCCGCTCGTCGTAATAGCGGCGGTTGTAGACCTTGGTGACCGAGTCCATATACACCTGCCGGTTGCGCACGAGCAGCTGGTTGAGCACATTTTCGCGCTCGAACATGTCGTCGCTCTTGATGCGCTTGACCAGCTCGAGCGAATACGGCCTGCCGTCCACCTCGATGAACGACGCGAGCACATAATAGATATCGCTCTCGCGCGTTTCGATCTTCGTCTGTGGCTTGTGCGTGCGCAGCACCTCCTGCGAAATGCAGTTTTCGCAGCGGCGTTTCTTTTTCCACACCGCGTAGCAGTGCTCGCTCTTTTTAAGCGTGTAGCCCTCATCCGTTTTCGTCAGCTCCACACAGATCGTCGGGGCGACCAGCCGCGCAATGTCAAAGATACGGCGATACCCCGCCAAAAGGCCGTCCACCTGCTCCTTGCTCACGCGCAGCACGTCGTCCGCCGTGCCGCTCATCATCGGCGTGAGCGCCTGCGCACTCTCGTGCTGCACCGTCTCCTGCACGTCAGTCAAATGGCGGTAGCTCTTGTCGATATCGCGGATGATGCCGACGAGCGAATTGTAGCGTCCCGCCTCGGTTGACGACCACGTCACCATGATCGCGAGCTTGCACCAGTGCATCGCGCCGTCGAGTCTAATCTCGGCCTCGGTTTCAAAATACGTCTCGTCGATCGTGGCGGTTTCGGCCCAGCCGCGGATCTCGTTGAGCGTTTTTCTGCCCACCACGGCGAGAAAATCGGCACTCCCCGCCGGATCGACCACGACCTTGGGAAGACCCGTCCGCTTGCTTGCGCTGGCCGAGAGCGCGATCGCATCGGGATTTGTCGTGTATTCAAACCACAGCTCGTCCGTCAGCTCGCTGAAAAACTGGCGTTTGCCGCGCTCCTCCTCGAGCTGGATCGCCACGCGCGTGGTACTGTCCTCGCTGCGGCTTGCATAAAGTTCTTCCACTGTGCAGCGCGCCTCGCTGTGCCCTTGGTCAAGGTGCGGCACGACGGACAGCTCCTTTTGCAGCCGCACGGCGATCTCATCAAGGCATTCAAGCAGCAGCGGATTAAAGCTGCCGCACTCGCCCGAATGAATCATGCGCATCGACTTTTCGTGCGAAAACGCCTCTTTATAGCACCGCTCGCTCGTGAGCGCGTCGTAAACGTCCGCGACTGACACGACCTGCGCCGCGATGGGGATGGCGTCGCCCTTGAGGCCGTCGGGATAGCCCTCGCCGTTCCACCGCTCATGGTGCCAGCGGCAAATCTCAATGGCGTACTTGACGAGCCGTTCGTTCTGATAGATCGGCAAGTCGGTGATAAGCTTTGCACCGATCTGCGTGTGCCGCTTGACAATCTCGTACTCCTCCGGCGTGAGGGAATGGGGCTTGGTCAGGATCTCCTCCGGAATTTGCAGCTTGCCGATGTCGTGCAGGCCCGAGGCCATGCGGATGGCCTCGATATCCTCGCGCTTTAAATGATAGCGGTCGGTCTTGCCGACAAGGCACTGGAGCAGAAGCCCCGTCACAAGGATCACGTGCGTCATGTGTGCCGCCCTCGCCGCTGCGGCACTCCACCGCGTGGCCGAGGATATCGACCATCAGCTCGGTGTTTTTCTCCTGCCGGTAGAAGCGGTCTGCCAGCACGCTCATGAGCTGCTGCTTTTTTGTGTGCAGCAGCACCGTGTTCATGATGCGGCGGCGGATGACGTTCGGCACAAACGGGCGGCTCACATAGTCCACCGCGCCGAGCTTGAAGGCCTTGTCGATATAGGCGCTGCCCGTCTCCCGCTTTTTCAGCTGCTTCCGGCAAAGCAGCAGAAACACCGGGAAAATTTCCCTTGAATGTTCCGTGGTTCTGTGCTAAGTTTACACTAAGTATCAAATGTTTCTTAAAAACACGCATAAACAGTTTTTGTTTGGCACTGGCTTTTCCGGTGCCTATTTTCTTGTCCGCCCGCCCCGCGGCGGCATTTCTACAAAAGAGCGCGCCCTAAAATGCGTATGAGGTCTACACTATGGTCGAAGCCAGAATCCTGATCGCGGACGATTCGAAAATGAACCAGCAGATCCTTTCCGAAATCCTCGGCGACCGCTACGAATACCTCTATGCCGACGACGGCATGCAGGCGCTCGATCTGCTGCACTCCGAGTTCGACATCGACCTGCTGCTGCTCGACATCAACATGCCCCGCCTCGACGGCTTCGGCGTGCTCGAGGTGATGAAGCAGCACAACTGGCTGCAGGAGATCCCCGTCATCATCACCTCGTCCGAGGATGACGAGTCGTTCATCCAGAAGGCCTACGAGCTCGGCGTAACGGATTACATCCGCCGCCCGTTCAACCTGACGGTCACGCAGCGGCGCGTGAGCAGCGCACTCACGCTCTACGCGCGCCAGAAGCACCTTGTCCACCTGGCCGAAGAGCAGGTTTACGAGCGCGAGAAGACGAACAGCGCCATCATCAACATTCTGAGCCACGTCGTCGAGTCGCGCAATTTCGAATCCGGCACGCACATTCTGCATGTGCGCACCATCACCGACATTCTGCTGCGCCAGCTCGTCTGCACATCTCGGAACGGCGCGCAAAATAGAAAGGAAGCATCATGGCTCACAACAAATTTCTCCCTCGCGTGCTCGCCGCAGCGGCGGCGATGATGCTGCTCGCAGGCTGCAGCAGCAAGGCAGACCCCGGATTTTCTCCGTCGAACCCTGTCAATATCACGATCTGGACGTACTATAACGGTGAACAGCTCGAAGCGTTCAACGCGCTCGTCGATGAGTTCAACTCGACCGTTGGCAAGGAGCAGGGCATCACGGTTGAGAGCTCCAGCCACGGCAGCGTGACCGATCTTGAGAACAACGTGCTCGCTTCTGCAGAGGGCAAGGTCGGTGCCGAGGCGATGCCCAACATCTTCTCCGCCTACGCCGACACTGCCTACGCGCTCGATGAGATGGGTCAAATTGCCGATCTGAGCGATTATCTAAGCGAAGAGGACCGCGCCGCCTTTATTGAGGACTATCTGAGCGAAGGCGACTTCTCCGGCTCGGGCAGTATCAAGATCTTCCCCGTCGCCAAGTCGGCGGAGCTGCTGTTTCTCAATGAAACGGACTGGGAGCCGTTCGCCGCCGCCACAGGCGCAACCTATGACGACTTGGCCACGATCGAAGGCCTCGTCTCCGTCGCCGAACGCTACTACGAGTGGACCGACGCGCAGACGCCCGACATCCCGAACGATGGACGCGCGTTCTTCGGCCGCGACGCGATGGCGAACTACATGCTCATCGGCGCCAAGCAGCTCGGCTGCACGATCTTCGACGCACAGGACAGCAGCATGACGCTGAACTTTGACCATGATACCGTGCGCACCCTCTGGGATAACTACTATGTACCCTTCATCAAGGGCTACTTTTCCGCAAGCGGCCGCTTCCGCAGCGATGATGTGAAGACCGGCAATATCATCGCCTACGTCGGCTCGTCTTCGAGCGCAACGTTCTTCCCCACGCAGGTCATCGCCGACGACATGGACAGCCACGACATCACGCGCAAGGCGCTTGAAAGCCCGAAGTTTGCGAACGGCGAGGACTACGCCGTGCAGCAGGGCGCGGGCATGGTCGTGACGAAGGCGAGCGACGCCGAGATTCAGGCGAGCCTCGTGTTCCTCAAATGGTTCACCTCACCCGAGCACAACATCACGTTCTCTGTCGACTCAGGCTACCTCCCCGTCACGCACGAGGGCAACTCCATCGACGCGATCCGCGCAAGCGGTCTTGCCCTCAGCGACGAAATGGACGAAGTCCTCTCCGCCGCAGTCGACACGGTCAACGCAAACCATCTCTACACGCCCCACGCCTTCTCCGGCGGCACGAACGCCCGCGCCATTCTTGAATATTCCATGAGCGATAAGGCAAGCGCCGACCGCGCCGCGGTCAAAGAGGCAATGGCGCAGGGACAGAGCTTTGAAGAGGCCTCGGCGCAGTTCCTTTCCGACGAATGCTTTGAAGCCTGGTATCAGGATACGCTTGCATCGCTTGAGGCCTTTCAGGGCTGAGTGACTGTTCAATGACAAAAAGGGGCAGTTTTATGTTCTTTCGCAAACCATCGGATCATGTGCCGCATGTCACCATCTTCCATACGATCCTGCGCTCCATGCTCTGGATCCTGTTCATCGAGATCGCGCTGCTTGTCGGCATTCTCTATCTCTGCCGCATCAACACGAGCCTTGAGCAGAATGCTGTCGACATCTTGCAGATACAGACGGAAAACCGCCAAAACTATCTGCAAGGCCAGATGCTCGACGCGCAGGACCTCTCGTCGCTTGCGGGCAAGATCAACGCCGTGACGCAGGCCATGCTCGACGACGGCGAGATCAGCCTCGACACGCTCGACAGCGGCAGCGACGCCGCATCCCCCCTGCTGCTCTCGATCGGCGACAGCCTGATCTCCTCGATGCGCCACCGCCCCATCACCGGCATTTTTGTCGTGCTCAACACGCACGATCTCGACACACGCGAAAAGGGCGAGCCGCTGCCCTGCCTTTACCTGCGCGACCTTGATCCGGATTCTGCCCCCTCGCAGCGCAATTCTGATCTTATGCTCGTGCGCGCACCCGCACAGGTCGTACAGTCACTCTACATTGCGACCGACACGAGCTGGACGCCCTCGATCAACTATGGGGCCAACGGCAGCAGTGGCTTTCTCTATCCCGTCTTTCAGGCAGCCTACCACGGAAACGGCGAACTGGACGCCGCGGACTACGGCCACTGGACATCCTCGCCCTACACGCTCTCCGGCGACGATCACTCCGCCATCGCCTACACCATCCCGCTTATTTTAGATGACGGCACGGTCTACGGCGTGCTCGGCGTCGAAATTCTTGAAAGCTACCTGCAAGCCCTGCTGCCGGGCACCGAGCTGCAGAACGACAGCTCGGGCACCTATCTTCTCGGCGTCGCATCGAATTCCGCCATCGGAAAAGACGACCTTACCGTCAGCGTCATCTCCGCCTCCCCCGCTGCAAATGCGCCGCAGCAATCCTATGACCAGACGCTGCTACTCAAGCCGTCAAAGCGCGGCGGCTACCAGAGCGACTCCCCCCTCGGCCTTTGTCACGCCGCCGTGGCACCGCTGACGCTCTACAACCGCAACGCGCCGTTTTCCAATGAGCAAATGCTGCTTATCGGCTCGGTGCCGGTATCGGCGCTTTACGCCTTTTCAGGCGATGTGGTGCGGCTTTTGATCATCGCGGTCCTCGTCGTGCTCACCGCAGGACTTTTCAGCAGCCTTGTGCTAGCGCGCAAACTCTCGCGCCCGATCTCGCGCCTTTCCGACGAGGTCGCGCACGCGCGTGAAAGCCGCAGCTCCATCCCCATGCTCTCCGCCACCGGCATCATCGAGCTCGACCGGTTCTCCTCCGCGTTCACGCAGCTCGGACGCGAGGTGCTCGATACTTCGACCAAGTTTCTGCGCATCATGGACATGGCAAGCGTGGAGCTCGGCGGCTATGAGCTGCGCTCCGCTCCCGACAGCATCTATGTCACCGACAATTTCTTCGACCTTCTCGGCATGCCCGGCGTTGACGCAGACGACTTAACAGCGCAGAGTTTCCGCGAGCTTTTGCAGCGCTTTGAGCGCTCGTGCCCCCACTCCCCCGCGCCCGACGGCGCGATGCTCTACCACATCCGTCTGCCAAGCGGCAAAGAGCGCTACCTTCGCATCGAGACGACGCACGAGGACGGCGCACAGGTTGGCCTTGCCGAGGATGTGACCGCCAACACGCTTGAAAAGCTGCGCATTGAGCACGAGCGCGACTATGACACGCTCACAGACCTCTACAACCGCCGTGCCTTCCGCCGCATCTGCGCCGAGTTCTTCTGCTCACCCGAAAAGCTCGGCCACGCGGCGCTTTTGATGTTCGACCTCGACAACCTCAAGCAGATAAACGACACATTCGGCCACGACTGGGGCGACGAGTACATCCGCCTCACAGGCGAATGCTTTGCCAAGAATGCTCCCGCGCGTACCGTCTGCGCGCGCATCAGCGGCGACGAGTTCAATGCTCTCTTCTACGGCTACAACGATCAGGATACGCTGCGCGCGGACATCCGCGCGCTGAAAGCCGCCCTTGAGCAGTCTGTCGTCCAGCTTCCCAGCGGCCGTGAGCTGCGCGTGAGCGTCTCCGGCGGTGTCGCGTGGTATCCCGAGAGCAGCACAAATCTCATCACACTGCGCAAATACGCGGACTTTGCCATGTATCAGGTCAAGCACTCGCGCAAGGGCGAGCTGCTGGAATTCGACCCTGAGGTCTACCGCACCGACCTGCAGGAAAGACGCTGCCATGAGGAGTTCCGCCGTCTCATCAACGAGGAGCTTGTCACCTATCACTTCCAGCCGATTATCGACGCGAAGAACGGCAGCGTTTTTGCCTATGAAGCGCTCATGCGCGTGGATCTTCCCACGCTGCACTCCCCTGCTGACGTGCTGCGCCTCGCGCGCGAGGAAAACTGCCTGCACGAGGTCGAGCGCATCACGTTCTTCCGCGCGTCAAGTGCATATCAGGCGCTTGAAAACGCCGGTAAGGTCGTGCCCAGCGCGCTGCTGTTCGTCAATTCGATTGCAAGCCAGTATCTAACGCCCGATGAGCTTTCGGAATACTCCGCGCGCTACGCCTCGATCCTGCCGCGCATCGTCATTGAGATCACGGAGGAAGAGGTGCTCGACCCCAAGGCGCTGCGCATCAAGCAGACGATCCCCGGCAGCTCTGGTGCGTTCGCGCTCGACGACTACGGCAGCGGCTACAGCAACGAGCGCAGCCTTCTCGAGCTCTCGCCCAACTACATCAAGATCGACCTGTCCATCATCCGCAGCATCGACACCGACGCCAACAAGCGCCAGATCGTGTCGAACACCGTATCCTACGCGCACCAGCGCGGCATGAAGGTCGTGGCCGAGGGCCTTGAGACCGCGGACGAGGTACGCACCGTGCTGTCGCTCGGCGTCGACCTTCTGCAGGGCTTCTTCCTCGCGATGCCGCAAGCCGAGCCCGGCGGCGCGAGCGAAGAAAGTCTTGCCGTCATCGCCGAGATGCACAGCCAGAGCGATGAGAGTCAAATTTCGATATTTGGCGGCGACAAGCAGTAAATATCGCAAAAAGGCTCACGAAAGCAATGCTTTCGTGAGCCTTTTTCTTTTATCCGTTCTCTTTCGCCGTGCGGGCGCATTCGATGATCGTGCGCACCGCGCGGTCGATGTTGATGGGCTTGGAGAGGTGGGCGTTCATGCCCGCGGCGAGGCATTTTTGAATGTCCTCATGGTAGGCGTTGGCTGTGAGGGCAATGATGGGGATGTGCTCCGCCTCCGCCATGCCCGCGATGGCCTGGCAGTAGAAGTCAAACAGCTCCGGCAGCTTCACCGGCTGCGAGACGATCTTGAACTCCCCGCTCTCGATGCGTGAAATATCCAGCACATCGTCGATGAGCTCCTGCAGATTGCCGCCGCTGATTTGTTCATTTTAGCCGGATCGTACGCGTGCTGTAAGGCGATGTTCGTAAAGCCCATGATGACGTTCATCGGCGTGCGGATATCGTGCGACATGCGCGAGAGGAACTCGGACTTTGCCTCGTTCGCGCGGCGCGCCGCATCTGCCGCGCTCATCAGGTCCTTTTCGCGGCGCTTTTCTTCGCTGTAAAGGCGCATCGCGAACAGCACCTGCTCCGCCTCGCCATTTTCCCCGCGCGTCTGCACGATGAAGCGCGCAAGATGCCAGTTGCCGTCCTTCACGGGGTATTCGAGCATCACGGAATCCTCGTGCCGCAGTCTCTCCGCGAGCGCCGAAAGGTCAAAAAACGGTTCAACATAGGGCAGATACTCCGGCAACGATGCTCTGCTTGCTCATTTCACTCATGTGGACGCTCGCTCTGCCGCTGTGTCCGGTCAGACGGTGCATCTGCCGCTCGCTTGCAACCTCTTCATAATAACCCGTGCGCAGATCGATACGGTAAATCATATAATAGATCTTGCTGATGGCCGAGATGACCTCGTAGCTCATCCGGCTCTCCGTGAGCGCCGTTTCCAGCGCGTGCTGGTGCTCGCGCTCCTCCCTCACGATCTCATCCACGCTGCGGAAGTCCAGTAGGATTTGAAAGCTCGTTTCCGTCTGCTGCACCCTATTGGCGCGCACCTCGAAATAGATGTTCCCGATGGCGTTCGGCACACTCTGGTAGCGGCGGCTGACGCGGTCCTTGGTCCTGAGATTTTCTGCGTCCAAAAATTGCAGGAAGTCCAGTGCGCTCTCCTTAAGGACGCACTTGTGATAGTAATGCTCGACCGCCTCGGCATAGGAAAATAGCTCCTGCCCGTGCGGGAGCAGGTCGCCCGCGGAGTTGGAGTGCTCCTCGATCTTGACGATCTCGGCCCGGTCGTTCATCAGATCCACGCGGTAGACGGACGTGCTGTCCTTGCAGAGCACCTTGAGTATCTGCTGCTCAAGCTTCACGGCCTGCAAATTTTGCTCGAGCGACTTTTGCTTCTCTTCCAGCAGCGTCAGCATGCGCAGATTCTCCCGCGCGCTGCCGAGGTGTCCGCCGACAAAGGCGAGCAGGCGGAGCTTATTGTCCGTCAGCGTCCGCTGCGGGTTGTCAAGGCCGAAAAAGCCGCTCAAGCTGCCGCGGTAAAAGACCGGCACCGCGATCTCGGAGCGAATGCTCTGCGCCTTTAAGAGCTCGTACTCGCTCGGCATCTGCGTTTTCACATCTTCAATATTGGGAATGACGATCGTCTCGCCGCGGCCGAAGACCTCCAGCCAGTAGGGCATGTCCGAGGGAAAGATCTCCGTCAGGTTGTCAATCTGCGGCGCGACGCCGTTCGCGCACCACTCAAAGGTGTTGCAATAGGCCTCCGCCGTCCCCTCCAGCCGCTCGAAGAGAAACACGCGGTCAGACTGCATGGCCTCGCCGATCAGACTCAGCAGGCGGTAGACCAGCTCGTCCATCTCCTCCTTGCTGCGGGAGCGGTCGATGCGCGCGAGCTGATCGATGAGCGCAAGGCTGTATTCTGCCGCAATGCTCGCCCCTGCGGTCGCGGGCGGATGTTCTGCTTGCTTCATGCGCTTGTCTCCTTTGCGGCGTTTACACTCGTCATAAATATGCAAAATTGGTCATAGTTTGTTTACTATAGCATGGGGTAGTTCGAAAGTAAAAACGAAGTTGTCCCTCCCGTCGATCGTTCGGCATCACCGCACAAAAAGTGCGCCGGCTCGTTGAGCCGGCGCACTTTTATTTGTTTTCACATTCTGACACTTTACTTCTTCTTGCCGCCGAGGAATTCCGGCAGGGGCTTGCCCTGCTTGAGCCACTGGTGATACTCGGCCGTCGCGGCGAACTCGACGTCGCCCGCAGAGTTGAGCGCGGTCTCGACAGAGTCCTGAATGACGCCGATGATGAAGCCGACGCCGACGACCTGCATCGCGATGTCGTTCGAGATGCCGAACAGCGAGCACGCCATCGGGATGAGCAGCAGCGAGCCGCCCGCCACGCCGGAAGCGCCGCACGCGCCGAGGGCCGACATGATCGAGAGCAAAATCGCCGCGGGCAGCGAGACCTGCATACCCAGCGTATTGGCCGCGGCCAGCGTCATGATGGTGATGGTGATGGCCGCGCCGTCCATGTTGATCGTCGCGCCGAGGGGGATAGAGACGGAGTAGAAGTCCTTATCCAAGCCGAGCTTTTCGCACATGGCCATGTTCACGGGGATGTTCGCTGCGGAAGAGCGGGTGAAGAACGCCGTCAGGCCGCTTTCACGCAGGCAGCGGAACACCAGCGGATAGGGATTGCAGCGCAGATAGATGAAGATGATGATGGGGTTGATGACAAGCGCCATGAAGAGCATCGTGCCGACCAAAAGCAGCAGGAGCTTGCCGTACTGGGTGAAGATCGCAAGGCCGTTGCTCACAACGTTCGTGAACACAAGGCCCATGATGCCGAACGGTGCCAAATTGATGATCCAGCGCACGATGGTGGACACCGCGTCCGCCGTGTTGCTGAGGAAGACCTTCGTCGAGTCCGCACCAAGCTTCTTCATCGCCACGCCGAAGAGACAGCCCCACATCAGAATGCCGATGTAGTTGCCGTTCATAATGGCGGAGATGGGGTTCGAGACGATGTTGGACAGCAGCGTGTGCATGACCTCGCCAAGGCCCTGCGGGATGACCTCGGCCTCAGCGGCCTCGGCCAGCAGGAGCATCTGCGGGAAGAGCATGCTGGTCACAACGCTCAGCGCCGCGGCGACGAACGTCGTAAGCATGTAGAGCCACACGACCGTGCCGAAGCGGCGGTCGAGCTTGGACGAGCCCTGCGCCAGCGCGCTCGCCACGATGACGAACACCAGCACGGGGGCAATGCCCTTGAGCGCGCCGACAAACAGGTTGCCAAGCTCCCGCAACCACGTCGCGCCGGGACAGACCAGCGCCAGGATCACGCCGACGACAAGGCCGATCGCGATGCGCAAAATCAGGCTGACGCCGTTATACGCGGCGGCAATTTTTTTAAGGGTCTTCATAAAGGGATTCATAGGGGCATCTTCTTTCTTTTCAAAATCTAACGCTCTTACGATCCTCTTCTCTCTGCTCAGGCCGCAAAGGCGCTTTCACTAACGGCCTTTATTATATCTTTATGTGCAGGAAATTGCAAGGAGCGGACAGATGTATTTCTACGAAAAACACTCCAATGACAGAAATTCGTCATTATCGCCATGAGATCTGCCGTCTGTCGCCGTCTCGCAGCACGAAAAAGTCTTTTCTGTCCGCACGCCATAAAATTCTTGCGCAGGCGAACGGATTCTATTGACATCTTTGGGCATTTTTGCAAGAATCCGATTCGTCTGTCAAAAAACACAGCACAAATAATAACACCCATCGGATCATACCGACGGGTGTTATTTACATAACCGCATTTTACATCGGCTCAGCGTGTTCACCGCAAAGTGCAACAATGGTCAGCGCAAACAGCTCCGCGCTTCGCACGATCTCATCTACCACAAGGTACTCATTTGCACCGTGCATGTGATAATCTACACCTAATCGGGAAGCGCCAAACGCCACGTCATTTTTCAGAAAGTGCGCATATGTCCCACCGCCAATAGCAAGGCACTTGCCCGGTTCGCCCATGACCTGCTCATAGCAGCCTAAAAGCGTCTGGATAAACGGACTATTTTCCGGAACGTAATGGGGGGACCATTTTGCAGCTCTCCGAAAGATACCAGCCATAAGCCGCCAGTTTTTCACGCAGCACCTCAAGCACAGTCTCTTCGCTGGCACACATCGGCGCGCGGCAGTCTATGCGGCCGGACATACCGCCTTCCGCATAATGAAGCACGTTGGAGCTCAGCACCAACCGGCCGGACAATTCATCCGCCTGCGCCACGCCAGCCGCCTCACCGTAAAATGCGCCGTGCGGAACAGCTCTGTCAATCCGCGCAGGCGGCGCTGTCCCTCACAGTCGGCAAAGGGAAACTGCATCAGCAGCGCCAGCAAGCCAGTAAGTGCACTGTTTCCTTCCCAAGGCGTGGAGGCATGAGCACTCTTGCCTTCCGCACGGATCACAACGCACCCATTTTTTTCTTCCCATCTGAAAGCGATCCCAGTCTGCTCCTCTGTAGCGATGGCGACCTCTGCGATCTCATCTGTTAAGATTCCTTCTATAACGGCTTCTGCCTTACCGGGGACCGCATTGCCAACCGTACCGCTGTCAATTCTGCGGATGGTTTGCTGACACATCGAAGAGATCAGCGTATCTGGTGTGATTCGCTTGTAAATCTGCTTGATGGATTCCTGATAATGGTTGATTGTTCCATCCCGCAGATTGCGGGCCTTACAGTCCAAAATATACTCTTCGAACCCTTCCCTGAACGTCTTCTCATTCGGGAAGCACATCCTGATTTTCTTCACGGTTTTTCCCAAAAAAAACGCAAAAACAGGAAGCACATCTTCCGCATTTTCGTGCGGAAGATGTGCTTCCTGCCTATGTTTGATGAAAAATCAGGTTTTGGAACCTTGGAAGGACAAACCCTGCGGTTTTCCCTCTTACTTCAGGTTCTCCGCAACAGCGACGGCCACGGCGACGGTGGCGCCGACCATGGGGTTGTTGCCCATGCCGAGGAAGCCCATCATCTCCACGTGCGCGGGCACGGAGGATGAGCCGGCGAACTGTGCGTCGGAATGCATGCGGCCCATGGTATCGGTCATACCGTAGGAGGCGGGACCGGCAGCCATGTTGTCCGGGTGCAGGGTACGGCCCGTACCGCCGCCGGAAGCGACGGAGAAATACTTCTTGCCCTGCTCGATGCACTCTTTCTTGTAGGTGCCGGCGACGGGGTGCTGGAAGCGGGTCGGGTTGGTGGAGTTACCGGTGATGGAGACGTCCACACCCTCGGAATGCATGATGGCCACACCCTCGCGGACGTCGTCAGCGCCGTAGCAGCGGACGTCGGCGCGCTCGGTCTCGCTGTAGCGGATCTCGCGCACGATGTTCAGCTTGCCGGTGAAGTAGTCGAACTGGGTCTGAACATAGGTGAAGCCGTTGATGCGGGAGATGATCTGAGCGGCGTCCTTGCCGAGACCGTTCAGGATGACGCGCAGGGGCTCCTTGCGGGCCTTGTTGGCGTTGCGGACGATGCCGATCGCGCCCTCAGCGGCGGCGAAGGACTCGTGACCGGCGAGGAAGGCAAAGCACTTCGACTCGTCGGACAGCAGCATCGCACCGAGGTTGCCGTGGCCCAGACCGACCTTGCGGTCCTCGGCGACGGAGCCGTCGATGCAGAAGGACTGCAGGCCGACACCGATCATCTTGGCGGCTTCGGCCGCGGACTTCACGCCGGACTTGATGGCGATGGCCGCGCCGACGGTGTACGCCCAGCAGGCGTTTTCAAAGCAGATGGGCTGGATGCCCTTGACGATCTCATACGGGTCAAAGCCCTTGGCCTTGCAGATCTCGCGGCACTCTTCGACGGAAGAAATACCGTACTGAGCGAGGACGCCGTTGATCTTGTCGATTCTTCTCTCGTAGTTTTCAAATAAAGCCATTGTTTCGTCCTCCCTTCCTTATTCCTGACGCGGGTCGATGTACTTGGCAGCGTTGTCCCACTGACCATAGTGACCCTTGGCCTTTTCGAGCGCTTCGTTCGCATCGACACCCTTTTTGATGAAGTCCATCATCTTGCCGAGGTTGATGAACTCGTAGCCGACGATCTCGTTCTCCTTGTTGAGCGCGACGCGGGAGCAGTAGCCCTCGGCCATCTCGAGGTAACGGGGGCCCTTTTCGGCGGTGGCGAACATCGTGCCGACCTGGGAGCGAAGGCCCTTGCCGAGGTCCTCGAGGGACGCGCCGACAGCAAGGCCGTCCTCAGAGAAGGCGGACTGGGTGCGGCCGTAGACGATCTGCAGGAACAGCTCGCGCATGGCGGTGTTGATGGCGTCGCAAACAAGGTCGGTGTTCAGCGCTTCGAGAATGGTCTTGCCGATCAGGATCTCGGAAGCCATGGCAGCAGAATGGGTCATGCCCGAGCAGCCGATGGTCTCGATCAGAGCCTCCTGAATGACGCCCTCCTTGACGTTGAGCGTCAGCTTGCAGGCGCCCTGCTGGGGCGCGCACCAGCCGATGCCGTGGGTGAAGCCGGAAATATCGGCGATCTGCTTGGCCTGGACCCACTTGCCCTCTTCGGGGATCGGGGCCGGACCGTGATATGCGCCCTTCGCAACGGGGCACATATGCTGCACTTCGGTCGTGTAAATCATAACGATCTTCCTTTCTTATCCTCTGTCTCCACAAAAAGCGGAACGTATCCATACGTATTTTTTATCATAGCAAACCCGAACGTCTTTTGCAAGGTGAAAAAACGGAAATACGGGCAAAATCCGTATTCCTTTCCCTCATTTTCCGCTATGCCGCACTTTTTGTTACAGCAGGTGGCGGATCGGGCGCTGGACAACGCTCAGAATCGTATACAGCGCGCGCTTTGCCCAAGGCAGCGTCATTTCTTCAAACCGCGCGCCGTATTCCGTGCCGCCGTCGTGCAGGGCGAGGCGGCTCTGGTCGATGTACTGTACGCTCTCCTGCCGCAGCGCGGCATTGACCTCCTCACTCTCGATGACAAGCATCAGCTCCGTGTCGAGATACGCGCTGCGCATGTCGGCGTTGAACGAGCCGACGATGCTCAGATCATCCCCGATCAAAATCGTCTTCGTGTGCAACGACTGGCCGCAGACGGCCTCGTACACGTCGACGCCGCGCGATAAAATATTTTGCTTTTCGCGTAAGTAGTCCGAGCAGCCGCTCGGGTTCGCGCCGTTTTCAACGGCATTCGTCAGCACGCGCAGCTGCCGCGTCTCGGCAAGTGCTTCCAAATCGTTATACATTTTGTCGTTGCAGATGATGTACGGCGTTTGCAGCAGGACGTCATCGCCCTGCGCCATCAGGCGGACAAGCGCGTCCCACAGCTCAGGCGCTTTCGCCTCCGCGCGCGGCGAGCCGCTGAGAAGGCTCACATGCGTGACCGCCGCGGTCTCCACCTCCCAGTCGACGGCGGCAAGCTCTTTTCCATGCACCGCGCATAGCGCCGCGTAGCGCTCCTGCAGCGCGTCGGTCTGCGAGGATGCTTTGCCTGTGATGGTCTGATTCTCCGGCTGCGACCAGACGCTTTCAAAATACGTCAAAAGCTGGGAGACCGAGCTGCCCTCTCCCCCGTCCGACACGACGAGCACGTCGCGGTCGATGTTCTGGTTCTCCTGATATGAGCCGAGGAACAAATCGTTCGAATTTCTTCCGCCGAGGATGTATTTGCTCCCGTCGGCGATCAGATACTTGTCGTGCAGACGGTAGTTGAGCTTCCACGGGCGCAGCAGGTCAATTGGATCGTAGAACTTCACTTCAACATTTTCTTCCGCCGCGAGGGCGCGGAGAACGCCGCTGTTTTGCAGATGCAGAAAACCGTTCAGCCCGTCGACGATGACGCGCACCCGCACGCCGCGCTGCGCCGCACCATAGAGCGCGGCCATCAAATCCTGTCCGCTGCCGTCCGCGCGCAGGTCAAAGGTCGAGAAGATGACCTCCCTCTCCGCACTCTCGATGAGCTGCAAGCGCCAGAGCAGCGCACTGTCCGTATCCTCGATGCTCCTCACGCGCTCCTGCGATGCGTCCTCGCTCAATCGGGCTTCATACCGGCTCCACAGCTCCCCTGTCGTCTCTTTTTGCGGCAGCGGGACGAGAATGGCTGTCAGCACCCCATATAAAAGGTACACGCCCAGTGCGATGCCAAGCCATTTCAAGATATGTTTTTGCTTCATTTTTCACCTGCTTATCATAAAACTCATGCCGTCAGTTTATCATAAGGGATGCAAGCTGTCCAGCGGCGCGGCGGCGGTAAGTTTTCCCGACCGAAACGCCGCAACTTTCGCCCAAACGGAAATTTCTCGAAAAGAGGTCTTGACAATCCGCCAATTTCCGACCTATACTGTGGGCAAATCGAAAATACCCCACACGGGTATTGTATTTGTCCCGAAGGAGGAATCAAATTGAAAAAGGAAACCTATGACGTGACCGGCATGAGCTGCGCCGCCTGCTCCAGCCGCGTGGAAAAGGCCGTGTCCAAGCAGCCGGGCGCGCAGCAGGTCGCGGTCAACCTGCTGAAAAACAGCATGGTCGTCGAATACGATGAATCCCAGCTTTCGTCCGCGCAGATCATCGCCGCGGTCGAAAAGGCGGGCTACGGCGCATCCCTGCATGCAAAGCCCGGCAGCGCGCCCGCCGCGAAGGCCGCTGAAACCGGCGGCGCCAGCGCCGTGCAGAAGGCGTACAGAGACATGAAAAAGCGTCTCGCCCTCTCGCTCCTCTTCACCATCCCGCTGTTCTATCTCTCGATGGGCCACATGATGGGCTGGCCGCTGCCCGCGTGCTTCCTCGGCATGGAAAATGCGATGACGTTCGCATTCACGCAGTTTTTGCTGCTGCTGCCCATCGTCTATATCAACCGCCAGTACTATATCGTCGGCTTCAAGACGCTGTGGCAGCGCTCGCCGAACATGGATTCGCTGATCGCACTGGGCTCCTGCGCCGCCATCGTGTACGGCATCTACGCCATCTATAAGATCGGCATCGGCTTTGGCCAGATGGACATGGACACGGTGCACACCTATATGATGGAGCTGTACTTCGAGTCCGCAGGTACGATCCTGACGCTCATCACCATGGGCAAGACGATGGAGGCCCGCGCCAAAGGCAAGACCTCTGATGCCATCACAAAGCTCATGGACCTTGCGCCCAAGACCGCGACGGTCGAGCGCAACGGCGTCGAGAGCGTCATCCCCGTCGAGGAGGTCCAACTCGGCGACGTGCTGATCGTCAAGGCGGGTGAGAGCATCCCTGTCGACGGCGTCGTGCTCGAGGGGACGTCCTCGGTCGACGAATCCGCTCTGACGGGCGAGAGCATCCCCGTCGAAAAGCAGGCGGGAGACAGCGTCATCGGCGCGACCATCAACAAATCCGGCTATTTCAAGATGCGCGCGACCAAAGTCGGCGACGATACCGCCCTTTCCCAGATCGTACGCCTTGTGGACGAGGCCACGAGTTCCAAAGCGCCCATCGCCAAGCTCGCCGATAAGGTGAGCGGCGTGTTCGTCCCCGTCGTCATCACGATCGCCGTCATCGCAACGGCAGCATGGCTGCTGACGGGCCACAGCGTGGAATTTGCGCTGTCCATCGGTATTTCCGTTCTCGTCATCAGCTGCCCCTGCGCGCTGGGTCTCGCCACGCCGACGGCCATCATGGTCGGCACGGGTCGTGGCGCGGTGAACGGCATCCTCATCAAGTCCGCCGAAGCGCTTGAGACGACGCACAGCGTCAACACCGTCGTGCTCGACAAGACCGGCACCATCACGCAGGGCAAGCCCGTCGTCACCGACGTCGTCGACGGCGGCATCGGCAGGGACAAACTTCTCTCCGTCGCCGCGTCGCTCGAAAAGCTCTCCGAGCATCCGCTTTCCGAGGCCATCGTGGCCGAGGCGGAGAAGGAATCGCTCACGTTCCTGTCCGTTGACAAATTTGAGCAGATCCCCGGTCAGGGCATCCGCGGCGAGGTCGAGGGTCAGCTCTGCCTTGCCGGCAACCGCCGCATGATGGAGGCAAACCGCATCGAAAAGAGCGACCTGCTCGCGCGCGGCGAAGCGCTGGCCGAGGACGGCAAGACGCCGCTCTACTTCGCTCTTGACGGCAAGCTCATTGGCCTTATTGCCGTGGCCGACATCGTCAAGCCCACGAGTGCGCAGGCCATCGCCGAGCTCTCGAACATGGGCATCGAGGTCGTCATGCTCACGGGCGACAACGCCAAGACCGCCGAGGCCATCCGCCGTCAGGTCGGCGTGGACCGCGTCGTGGCCGAGGTGCTGCCGCAGGATAAGGAGTGCGAGATCCGCCGCCTGCAGGAGGGCGGCAAGAAGGTTGCCATGGTCGGCGACGGCATCAACGACGCGCCCGCCCTTGCGCGCGCAGACGTCGGCATCGCCATCGGTGCGGGCACGGACGTCGCTATCGAGTCGGCGGATATTGTGCTGATGCGCAGCGATCTTCTCGACGTCTCGACCGCCGTGCAGTTGAGCCGCGCGGTCATCCGCAACATCAAACAGAACCTCTTCTGGGCGTTCTTCTACAACGCCATCGGCATTCCCATCGCGGCGGGCATCTTCTACCCCGCCTTCCAGCTCAAGATGAACCCGATGCTCGGCGCGCTCGCGATGAGCTTCAGCTCGGTGTTTGTGGTGAGCAATGCGCTGCGCCTGCGCTGGTTCAAGGCCAAGCACACGGCGGCAGCACCGAAAACGGTTTCTTCTCCGTCGGATAGCGGAGTGGAGATAGCAAACAGCCACACCATGGCAAGTAACAACAAAAAAGGAGAAACGAACATGGAAAAAGTCATCAGCATTGAGGGCATGGCCTGCATGCACTGCGTGAACCACGTCCAGCAGGCGCTTTCCGCCGTCCCCGGCGTGAAGGAGGCCAAGGTCGACCTTGAGAGCAAGTCCGCCACTGTCAGCGTGGACGGCAGCGTGACCGACGCGGCGCTCAAGGCCGCAGTCGATGAGGCGGGCTATCAGGCCGTCTCCATCTGCTAAGGCCATGAGAGCCGATCGTGATTCCGTCCGCCGCAAGCTCAAAATCGCCCGCGGCCAGCTCGACGGCATTTTGCAGATGATCGACGACGACCGCTACTGCGTGGACATCTCCAACCAGCTTCTCGCCACGCAGTCGCTCCTCAAAAGCGCCAACCAGCAGATCATGCGCGCGCACATCGAAGGCTGCGTGCGCGAGGCTTTGCAGACCGACCATATCGACCCCAAGCTCGAAGAGGCCTTCCAGCTTCTCGAGCGCATGGCACAGTCGTGACCGCACGGAAAACGGCACGGCGGGTGTTCACGCGCCGTGCCGTTTCTTATCGGTCACTGAACAAAAACCTCTTGGACAAGGTGCTCTCTTCTGCTATACTAAGGGTGTGATCGAAAGAATTGACCTGAAAACGGAGGTTTGCAAATGAACAGAAGCGCAAACAACCTGACCCTCTGCGAGGATCCGCATGACTTTCTTGTCATGCAGAATCTCTATGACGCGGCGGTTCGGCAGCTCACGCTGAAATTCAACATCCTCAACAGTGAGTTCAACGTTCTCTACGCGCGAAACCCCATCCACCACATCGACGGGCGCGTCAAATCGCAATCGAGCATCGTCGCCAAGCTCATCAAGCGCGGCCTGCCGCTCTCGATCGAGTCCGCGCGAAAAAACATCAACGACATCGCGGGCGTGCGCGTCGTTTGCAGCTACATCGACGATGTCTACCGCGTGGGCGAAATGCTGGCGCGGCAGACGGACGTGGAGATCGTCAAAAAGCAGGACTACATCCAGACGCCGAACTACAATGGCTACCGCTCGCTGCACATGGACATCAAGGTGCCCGTCTACCTCTCCGACCGGACGGAATACGTCGTGGCGGAGATCCAGCTGCGCACGATCGCCATGGACTTCTGGGCGAGCCTTGAGCACGATATCCGCTACAAGGTCGACAAAACGAAGCTGCCCGAGGGCATCAACGAGGAGATGTTCGAATGCGCGGGCAAGATCGCTGAGATCGACCGCCAGATGCAGGACATGTACCAGCGCATCAAGGCCTCGGATGCCTACAACGAAGATTGAGTCCCCTACATAAAGGAAAAAGGATGCATCGAAAGACGCATCCTTTTTGTTTTTTCACTGCTTTTTGTGATACCCGCAGTCGCAGTAGGGGCCGCCGGAGGCGAGCGTGTACTCGCGCACGAAATCCGACGCGCCGCCCGCGTCGCTCATCGTGTAGTCGAGGTGGCACAGCGCGGGCGTCAGATCGTAGAGCCCCAACACCTGCATCAGCGTGCAGATGCCGCAGGTCGTGAAGCGCGCCTCGTAGCCGCTGCCGTTCTCGTACTCGAAAAAGTCCATGTTCCACGAATAGGGGTTGCGGTCGCCCGCGCGCAGCTTCGCCGTCGCCTTCATGCCCTCGATGTCCTTGGGCGTGAACTTTTTCTTTCCGCTCGCGCGGCAGAAAGCCTTCATCGTAGGCGTCATCATCGCCGCGGCGTAGTAGTCCGTCAGCGTTTTGATGTCCGGCCGCTGCGGCATGCACAAGATAAACGCGGCGAGCATCGCGCAGTTGACGATGTTCATTTCGAAGCGGTCGCGCTTGTCAAATTCCGGCAGCTTCGCGATGATCTCGCGATATTTCTTTTTGGCGCGCGCCGCAACGTCCTTCGCCTGCCCCGCGGTCAGGTCGAATTCGACCGTCAGGTGCTTTTCAAACGATCCGGCAAACAGCGCCCACATGCCCGCGGGCTTTCCAAGATACTTCATTTGCTCTCCTCTTTTCGAGTTTGATGTCTCAAACTCGTCTGCATTTTTGACTGCCGTCTTGCTTTTGGTCATAGTATACCGAGGGCGGCCGCGCTTGTCAAGGCGGCGCAAAAAAGCGGCGGTTCATCAGAACCGCCGCTTTTTTCAGCTGGATTTACTTGCCCTGATAGGCTCTGTAGAGGAACGTCACGATCTCTGCACGGGTGCAGTCCGCATTCGGGCTGAACGTCGTGGCAGAAGTACCGTTCGTCACGTTGTTCGCTACCGCCCAGTTGACGGCGTCAGCGTAGAACGCGTTCGCGGGAACATCCGTGAAGCTCGTGCTGCTCTCGACCTTCTTGCCGAGGGCGCGGTACAGGAACGTTACGCTCTGGCTGCGGGTGCAAGTCGCGTTCGGCGCAAACTGCGTCGCGCTCACGCCGTCGGTGATCTCCTTGCCGACTGCCCAATCGACCGCGTCGTAGTAGTAGGCGCTCTTGGGCACGTCGGTGAACGGCAGGCCGTCATCCGGCTCCGGCTCGGGGTCGGGCGTCGTGGCGGAGGGCGCGGAGGCGCGGCGGAAAACCGTCAGCGTGTAGCTGGCAGAGGCTTCGTCATAGTTGTCGCTGCCAGCCGCCGTCGCAGCGATGACTGCCGTGCCGACACCAACGATCGTCACCTCGCCGGTCGCGGCATTGACCTTTGCAACAGATTCATTGCTGCTTTCATAGGTAATCTCGCCGAACGTCTTATCCTCGTTCACAGTCAACTTGTTCGTGAAATTCGCCGCGCCAATGCGCTTGCTCACAGACTTGGTCTCATAGGAAATGTCCCGCGCAGCCTTGGTGATGGTGAGCACGGCAGAGCCGGTGATCGTCATGCCGCCCTTGGTGGCCTGCCAATAGACTGTCACCGTGCCAACGTCCGTCAGTGTAATGACATCGTCGGAATACGTGCCCTCACTGCTGGTCTTGTACTGGACGTTCACACCCTCAGCGGGAGTCGTTTCGACCTTGATGCTGTGCTTCTTGCCGTCATAGGTGACGGTGAGGCTGTCCGACGTGGCGGTGAATTTGTTATTCAGAGTATAGGGCTTCGTCTGCTCACCGCTGTAGTTACCGGTAAAGGTGATGGTAAACTTTCCGTCCGCGGCACTGATCGTATAGTCCGTGCCCTTCACAAGCTCGGTGCCGTTGTAGATCACGCGGACATCATCAAGGTCCGCCCCTGCGGCAGTGTCGTTGGCATAGCTATCGCTGACACCAACGATTTCGACGCTCTCACTGCTCATATTCTTCGCAGCCACAGTGACAGTCTTCGAATACAGCGGCTTGCCGTTCCAAGAGAAGATGATTTCCTGCTCACCAGCCTCAGTGTAAGTCAGGCTCGTGCCGTCCAGCTTGGCGTTGCCGCTGACAGTCAGCGCCGCGGGAGCAATTGCGGAGAGGAAATCCGCAATCGGAGTGGAGAATGTGCCGTTGGTGACCTTGGCCGTATCCAGAGTAATAACGCCAACCGAATCAGCCTGATCCCCCAAGCCCTTAGTCACCTTATCCGTCTTGAGGTAAAGCGAGTTTTCACAGGTTACGGCCGTAGTAGTGGTGTGTGTTACCAATCCGCCAGCCGCGTAATTACCTGTGCCAGTCAGTTCACCGCCGTTAGCACAATTCCTGATTGTTGCCTGCGTAGCATTCATGTTACCGACCAGACCGCCAACATAGCTGGTAGTTGTTAGCTTGGCGAGGTTCAGGCAGTTTTCCAGAATAATCTGCTTGTTGCCGCCGGAATTTTGAATTTCGCCAACCAGGCCGCCGATGATCGTACCGTTCAGTTCGGTCTTGTTCGTATAATTTTTGATTGAAACAGAATACGACACACTGGTTCTGCCGGCAATACCGCCTTCGTAAACGACACCGCTCGAACTGTTCGCCTTGACAGCGAATTCGCCCTCCATAACGGTAGTCTCATCCGCGTAAAGCCACTTATCAGATGCTGCTGTTGCGTCTGTGCTGAAACCTGCCCAGCCCCGCCAGCGTGGATAGAAGCAATAGCCTTTGCAGAGATAGTGAGCGCGCTGTCTGCCTTATTAACCAGCTTACTGCCTCTCAGATCAAGACTGCCGACGGAATTGTAACCAATCAGACCGCCAATATTGATGCCGCCGCTGCTGCTTGTATTTTCTGCATTCAATGCTGCGTTTTCGCCGAAAGTTACGGTGATCGGATCCGGCAGAGTACCACCGCCAAAGCCACCGCCTACATAAAGGTTATCTACAGCAACGGATGCAGTCAGCGGGCCATTTACTTCCGCAGAAACACTATCCATAATCACATTTTAAGGAGGAATCTATGTATGCCATGGGTTATTACAAACGACAAATTCTTCGTCCGCAGCGACAGGCGGGGATGTGCAACCCCCATCGTGGATAAGCGTCGCGCAAAGGTGTTCGATGAGCGCTTCAATGCAGACGAATTCCTGCGCAGCCTGCCAAAGGCGATGAAAAATCTCGGATACTATGTAGCCCCTGAAGATGCGGGAGTTGAAATGCGGTCCATCGCCTCGCAACATCCTGAAGTGCTTTCTGAGCCCAGACGAGATCTGGACCTGATTGAACCGGGTTACTATCTGGAATCCATCGGAGCATTTCGTGGATTCATTCAGGACATTCAAAAGGCACGACCTAAACTGGAGGAACAGCAGATCCACGCCGAAATGGAGATAGAGGATCTTCTGCACGCGGCAGAGTTCTATGATTTGGCCTGCGATCAGGGCTTTGATATCTACCAGCGCCTCCGTGAAGCACGGATACGGCGTCGTAATTGCAAAAACGCCGTCGCTTGGATTGACTTCGTTTTAGATGCCAATCCCGATGAGTTTCTGCGCCACGATCCATCACCGCGTATCAGCGGAACGCAACACCGGCAGTATCGCCCCAGGGCGCTGCCTGAGTTGTTCGAGGAACTGAGCAGTCTTTCATAAAAAAGCATCTCCAATGCGATACTGCATTGGAGATACTTTCGATTACAGGCATATTGTCATATAGGGCGGGACACAAAGGATATCATCTTTCTCAATGAGATTGCGCGGGTGAATAATATAGCATCCGCCAATCCTGCTCTTGTATTTTTCCTTGAAGCGCTTTAGAGATTCAAAGGAATACTTAGCGCTGGACTTCACTTCGATGGGATACATCTTGTACTTCGTCTTACTGTTATTGGCGATAATAAAATCGATCTCAATGTCATTTCTGCGCTTTTCCGCATTGTACTGGGTATAGAAGAACAGGCGGTGTCCATTAGAAACCATCATCTGTGCAATCACATTCTCGTAAAGCATTCCCTCATTCAGTCCGAGCTTTCCTGCGAAGATCTGCTTGTAAACCTCGTCCTCCAGCAGTTCGTTTTCGTCAAATGCATGGCTGACAAGCAATCCAGTATCACCTAAATAGCATTTGATGTAGGTATCCGACTCTGTGAGAGACAGGCCAACATTCGGATCACTGACGCGCCTGCACTCGTTTGCAATCATGGAGTCCGACAGCCAGAAGAAGGTTTCTTCATATTGATCTGCCATAGAGCCTTCTACGATTTTGTTGAAGACAACTCGTTTTTCATGTCTGGACAGCAAACCGGGGATCTGGTCGAAAATAGCCAAAACCTTGGAGCGATATTGTGCTTTGATTTTCATGATGTCATTGCGGTAAAGCTCCAGAATATCTCGCTTTTCAACATCCGATTTTCCAAAGTCTTTTTGACCTTCAAGAAAAGCAACAATGCTCATGGGCATACCGCCCACCAGCAGGTATTGCTTGAACAAAAGCATGGCCTTATTGTGCATACTTCGCTCCAGAGGGACTCTCTTCTCGAAACAATCTCTGATATATGGGATCAGCGGCGCTTCGTTAAGTGCCCAGCAGAATTCCTCAAAATCCAGCGGGTACATCTTGAGATGCCGTTCTTCTGAAGGAATCACAATATCCTTTACATTTTCTTTGATTGAGATCAAAGAACCGGTTTCAAGGAAATCATACCGACCATCTGCCACCAAATACTTGATCGCTTCGCGTGCTTTGGGGAAAAGCTGAACCTCATCAAAGATAATCGCACTTTCGCGCGGGTAGAGCTGTACGCCGTATTGAACAGACAGTAGCATATAGAATGTGTCGAGATCATTCAAATGCAGTTGAAAATAGCTCTTGACATTTTCAGGGGCCTTTGCAAAGTCAATGAGGATATAGCTTTTATATTCGTTTTTGGCGAATTCCTCGACTACGGTGGATTTTCCAATTCGACGAGCACCTTCCACCAACAGAGCTTTCTGCCCGTTAGCCTCCTGTTTCCATGCGAGAAACTTGTTATAAATCTTTCGTTTGAAAAGCATGTGCATCACCTCACAGATAGAATAGCACATCTCCCGACAATCCGCAAGTTTAATATAGCAGCATTTTCTGACAATACGCATGTTTATGAAGACTGTAATTTTCGATAACCCGCAAGTTTAAGGGCGTGCAATGTAGTAGTCAAGAAAAGTAGACACGAAAAATATTTATTTTTAGTTTACTTTTTCAAAAGTAGAGATGAAGAACATTTTTGCGGAAGATGCTTTTTCAAAAGTGGACACGGACAACAATTTTTGCTGAAATCCTTTTTCAAAAGTGGACACGACGATTCAATGCCTTGTAAGGCCCTTGTTTGCAAGGGATAGTAGTTTTGGATAGAGTAGAGCGACAAAATCAAAAGTAGACACAGCACAGGGTTATTTTTCTGTATCTTTCCGCTTTTGCACGAATTTGGGTTCTTCGGTCAGGATGCGCTTTGAAAAGGTATCCTTCTTTTCAAGCTCACCTCGATAGAAACGCTTGCAGTAGTTATCCGGTGTGTCATAGCCGATTGCAAAGCAGGGACGCTGCCGGTTATAAAAGTCAACATAGCGGCACAGGACATCTTTCACGGCATCTCTCGTACGGCATTCTTCTAATCGAAAATCGATGAATAGTTCTTCTTTTATCCAACCGTTTAGAGCCTCATTGACAGGATTATCCGTTGGTTTACCTGCCTGCGCCATGGAGCGGACAAGGTTGCTGTCCTGAATCAGTTCGTTGTACGCTTTTGAGGAATACACAGAGCCTTGGTCGGTATGGATAATGGTTGGTTCTTTCTTTCCACGCAGCATCTCAACGATATGGGCAACTTTATATTCACACAGGGATTGCCCATTTTTTACGCCATTTATGATGCGTTTTTTCACACCACTTTTCCCACCTCAAATGGGCTTTATACCACTTTTCCCACCTCAAAAATAGTGGTTAATTTTCGTCAGACCACAACATATTGCGATCTATTTCCTCAAAAATCAGACCCCTCAAATTTAGGTATCCGAACAATAGGTAAAGAAAAACCCTGGAAAACCGAAGTTTTCCAGGGAAAAGAGAACTTTTTTAGCGCTTGGAGAACTGAGGCGCGCGACGGGCGGCCTTGAGGCCGTACTTCTTGCGCTCCTTCATACGAGGATCGCGCGTGAGGAAGCCGGCCTTCTTCAGGACGGTGCGATACTCGGGGTTGACCAGCAGCAGGGCGCGGGCCACGCCGTGGCGCAGAGCGCCGGCCTGACCGGACACGCCGCCGCCCTCGACGGTGGCAACGATGTCGACCTTGCCGAGCTCCTCGGTAGCGGCGAGGGGCTGACGGACGACCATCTTCAAGGTCTCGAGACCGAAATACTCGTCGATGTCGCGGCCGTTGATGGTGATAGCGCCGGTGCCGTTCTGGAAGAGGTGAACGCGGGCGACGGAGGACTTTCTACGGCCGGTGCCGTACAGATAAGGCTTCTTGGACTGATACATTCTTCTCTTCCTCCTTAGACTTCGTAGGCTTCGGGCTTCTGGGCCTGCTGCTCGTGGGTGTCACCAGCGTAGATGTGCAGGCGCTTCAAGGAGTCCTTGGTCACGGTGTTGCGGGGCATCATGCCGCGCACGGCCACGCGCATCGCAAGCTCGGGCTTCTCCTGCATGAGGATGCGATACTTGGTCTCCTTCAGACCGCCGACCCAGCCGGAGTGCGTACGATAGTACTTCTGCTCCATCTTGTTGCCGGTGAGGATGGCCTTGGAAGCGTTGATGATGATGACGTTGTCGCCGCAGTCGGCATGCGGGGTGTAGGTGACTTTGCGCTTGCCGCGGAGCAGATCAGCCGCAGCAACGGCGGTCTTGCCCATGGGCTTGCCGGCAGCATCGATGACGTACCACTTACGCTCGATGTTGCCCTTGTTCGCCATAAAAGTGGACATGGTGTGTTTCCTCCATTTGATCTATGAATGAAAGCTCATGCTTTACATTTTCTTTGTCCCTTGGTAAAATCGGAACGAGTCTATTTATAGCATTCCGGCGCGGAAATGTCAACACCATTTTAATTTAGCGCAAGCAATGCTCGTAAATTCTCTCGTTTTCTTTGATTATCTCTCAATTTCTCAAATCGCAAAATCGAAATTCTTTTATTTTTCGCAAGGAGCTGTACCTATGCAGGAAATCTTGGGCCTCGTGCGCCGCTGCGTCACGGACTATGACATGATCGAATCCGGCGAGACCGTTGCCGTCGGCGTCTCCGGCGGCAAGGACTCGCTCGTCACGCTCACTGTGCTCGCGCGCCTTTCCAAATTCTACCAGAAGCCGTTCAAGGTCGCGGCCATCACGGTCGAAACGGGTGTGCCGGGCATGAGCTTTGATGCCGTGGCCGACTATTGCGCGGCGCTCGGTGTCGAGTACATCCGCGTGAACGTGCCGATCTACGAGATCGTGTTTTTGGAGCGCAAGGAGAAAAATCCCTGCTCGCTGTGCGCCAAGCTCCGCCGCGGTGCGCTTTCGACCGCGATGAACGAGCACGGCATCAAAACGATCGCGCTCGGCCACCACTACGACGACGCGGTCGAAACACTTTTGATGAATCTCCTCTTTGAGGGCCGCATCGGCTGCTTCCAGCCCGTGACATACCTGAGCCGCTCGGACGTGACGCAGATCCGCCCGCTGCTTTATGTGAAGGAGCAGCAGGTGCGCAATGTCGCGGCAAAGCTCGATCTTCCCATCGTACATAACCCCTGCCCCGCCAACGGTGAGACGCGCCGGCAGGAGGTCAAGGAACTGATCGAGTCGCTCTCCGAGCGCTACCCAGACCTCAAGCAGAAGCTCTTTGGCGCGATGCAGCGGTATCCGCTGTACGGCTGGGATACAAAAAATTCGGAAAAGTGACGTTGTCACTTTTCCGAGAATATTTCACTGCGCTTTGTGCCTCGGTTGGCCTCTGAAAGAGGCCAATTCGACACACGCTTCGCGCAAAGTGTTTTCTGCCACGCGCATGTCGCGGCAGAAAACGATTAAAATCTTTTCGTGCCTATGGGCACCTGGGCAGCCGTTAGCAGCTTTGCTGCTCTACGGATGCCGCGTACCCCTCGCGGGTAAAAACTCTACGAGGCTTTTGTCCTATGTACATTAAATAAACACCAGCCTCAGCAAGATCAGCAGCGCGAGGCCCGGCACGCCGAGGACGGCGATGACGAGAGCGTTGAAAAGATTCAGCCCCAGCGAAAGCTTGGCGAGCACGCCGAGCGCGCTTAGAATGCCGAGCAGCGCAAAGCCGAGCAGCGTGTTGACGAGCAGTTTGCCCGCGAGCTTCAAGGGCGCCGCAAACAGCTTGAGCACCGCGAGCAGTGCAAACACGGCAAACAGGACAAGCAGTATTTTTTCCGTTATCCCCATTTTGTGACCCCCTCGCTGCACGTTTTGTACACGGCTTCGCCGCTGCGCTCCTTGATCTGGCGCAGCAGGTAGTCATAGCGCGAGAGTTCCGCGTTGATCTCATACACGCAGGCGTCGACAAGCTCCGGCGCGCAGACCGCGTTGAAGCGCGCGTACGCCTGCGACAGTGCGACACGCGTGTCGCTCAGCTCGCTGAACAAGTCCTGCATGGATGCATCGCGCGCGACGTCACAGCGCAGCAAATTGACCTTTCGCATGTTTTCGCCCTCCCATACCTCTGCAATGTCAGTGTATGGAAAGTGTGGACAAATATTCCTCTTTTCAAACAAGGAGCCAAGTATGGAGCATGAAGATTATATGCGCGAGGCGCTGTCTCTCGCGCGCGAGGCCGCACAGGAGGGCGAGGTGCCCGTCGGCTGTGTCATCGTCAAAGACGGCGAGATCATCGGCCGAGGCCGCAACCGGCGTGAGGAACTGCAGCGCACCTCCTCGCACGCAGAGATGGAAGCCATCGCACAGGCAAATGAACGTCTGCGCTCCTGGCGGCTCGATGGCTGCACGCTCTATGTGACGCTCGAGCCCTGCCCGATGTGCGCGGGCGCGATCGTCAACGCGCGCATCCCGCGCGTCTACTATGGCGCGCGCGACGAGGCGATGGGCGCCTGCGGCGGCGTGCTGAACCTCTTTATGGAGCGCTTTCCCTTCCGCCCCGCGCTCGTGGGCGGCATTCTGAAAGACGAATGCCGCGCCGTGCTGGCCGATTTTTTCCGCGCGCTGCGTTCGTAAAGTGATTTCACTTTCGTGCGTCATTTGACCGCCGGTCAGGAATTGCTACTGCGTCATTACTGCGTCCGAGATATAGACAGTTTGGCACAGTCTTGCACAGTCCCGTGCAAGCTGCAAACGACTGTGGCGCAAGGATTTTCCTTGATTTGCAAGGGTTTCCGGATCTTCTTTCTATTTAACACTTTTGTAACACTTTCCCTCGAACTTTGTTAACATGCGTCCTTTATCTTAATCCTTGCAAGAGACAATAGCTTCTTTTCATCCAATCTTCCATCTTATAAGAAAAGGGACGCCGTGAGGCGTCCTTTTTCGTTATATCCTGATGTAGGATGGCGTCACGGATCGAAGTCCGCCGCCGCGCCGATACCGAGCGCAATGCACGCGCCGCCGGCGTAGAAGAGGATCTCGGCAAGCGTCGGGCGCGCGGCCAAGGCCGCCGCGCAAAGGATGACGCTCATCGTGCTCGCGGGCATCAGCAGCCGCGGCGCGCCGCCGCGGAACGCAAAGGCCGCAAATTCGAGCAGCAGCACCGTCAGCGCCGCGAGCGCCAGCGTTTCGACATAGTAGTGGCGCAGGACGGGGTCTGCCGCATGCTCGCGGTAGAAAAGGATCAGCGCAAGCACCATCGCGCATACGGGCACGAGCAGCACAACGCCGGGGAATTCCGCCTTGCGGCGCAGCGCGGTCGTGGCGTACAGCAGGCATGCCGCGCCGACCGCCAGAAAGACAGACAGGATCATCGTGACCGTCGTACGCAGCGAAAACACCAGCGAGCACACCGCCGAACCGATGAGGGCAAAGCCGCCGAGCACCATCAGCATGACCGCAAGCGTCGAGCGGTCAAAGGCGAAGTAGAGGTCCATGCTGCCGCACAGCTCGCGCTGGGCGGGATAGCGCCGCGCCATGATGAGCGCTATGACCGCCGCAACGATGAGCACCGCGGGCAGCGCCATCGTGTTTAAGTCCATCGGGACGGGAAGTCCGTCCGCGTCAAAGCCGACTGCCAGCAGGCGGAGGCGTGCCAGCGCTGCTGTCGCAGAAAAAAGCACCAGCAAAAGCCAATGAAGAATTTTCACAAAACCGAACCCTTTCTTTTTCCGGAATACGGCGCACAGCGCCGGAAAACATCTATTTATTGATGATAGCACACTCATCCCCGTTTGTCCATGAATCATTTTGCGGACAAGTCGGTCATACACTGATAAAAACATTGTCACTTAAGCATCGCGGCCGTGGGCCGCAGGGAGGAACACGCCTTGAAACAGCTTCTTCGCATCACGATATTATTGATCGGCCTCATCTGGATCCTCGCCTGGGCGGCGGCAGGCCGCTTTGACGACACGCCGAACACACAGGACGGCTTGGAATCTCCCCTGCCGAGCGGTGAGATCGCCGCCCCCGGCGAGCGAGACAGCGCAAAAACGCTGCGCGTCCAAATTCAGGGCGAGGTGCAGGAGATGGACATGGGCACATACCTTCTCGGCGTGCTGCGCGCGGAAATGCCCGCCTCGTTTGAGGAGGAGGCGCTCAAGGCGCAGGCCATCGCCGCGCGCACCTACACGCTCTACCGCATCCGCGGCGGCGGCAGTGCCAACCATCCAGACGCCGACGCCTGCGACGATCACACCTGCTGCAAGGCGTATTTGAGCGCCGAGCAGGCCGCGGCCAACTGGGGCAGCATGGCTGTCTACTACGAGGAAAAACTCACACGCGCCGTGAGCGAAACGGACGGCGAGGTCATTTTGTACGACGGCGCGCCCATCCTCGCCGTGTTCTTCTCGTCTGCCGACGGCAGCACGCAGGGCGCAGGCGACGTGTGGATGAACGACCTGCCGTATCTCCAAAAGGTCGATAGCCCCGAGACGGAAGAGCTCGTACCGAACTACTACTCGGTCGCGACGTTCACGGCGGCGGAATTCAAATCCCTCGTCCTCGCCGCCAAGCCGGACGCCGACCTCTCCGGCAGCCCAGAGGACTGGATCAAGGATATCGTGCGTAATGACTCGGACTATGTCGCCTCCGTCACGGTCGGCGGCGTCAAGCTGCGCGGCAATGACCTGCGCACGATTCTCTCGCTGCGCTCGCCGTCGTTCACCGTGGAATGCAAGGACAATACCTTCACGTTCCACGTCACAGGCTACGGCCACGGTGTCGGCATGAGCCAATATGGAGCGAATATCCTCGCCAAGCAGGGCCTTTCCGCCGAGGAAATCGTGCAGCACTATTTTTCGAACACCACCGTCGGCTATTATGACGGCTGAGGCATCGCGGATATTGCAAAGCGGAGGAAATATTGCTATAATACCAAGATAAAACACGCAAGGAGGCGGGAGAAATGAAGAGCAAGCGTTTTTTGTGTCTGCTGCTTGTATTGCTGATGGTCTTCTCCCTCACCCCCAGCGAAACGAAGGCCGAGACGACTGTCTATTTCACCGCCGTCAACGACCAACTTTTGCCCGATCTGAGCGATGAGACGATGCCGTTCTGGTCGGGTGGGCGGCTGTATGTCCCCTCCACGGTCATCACCGGCACGGACTTGGGCCTTTTCTACTCCCGCAGCCGCGACAAGAGCACCGCCGTCGTCTACCGGCAGGGCAGCGCACTGACGTTCAACTTCGCCGCCGGCACCGTCGCTGACCAGAACGACCGCCAGTACAGCGGTCCGGCCATCGTGCGCAGCGACGTTGTGTTCCTGCCGCTCGACCTTTTGACGCAGTTTTTCTCGCTCGACTACAGCTACACGCGCGTGACCTATGGTTACCTGGTCCGCGTCAAAAGTGATACGGTCGTGCTTTCCGACGCGAAGTTCATCGACGCCGCGGCTATGTCCATGGAGCAGCGCTACAACGAATATATGAAGACGCACAGCGAGTCGAATGATCCCGGCAACACACCGAATCAGAACACCGACGGCGACCGCGACCTTGTCTGTCTCGCGCTGCGTGTGACGGACGAAGAGAGCGCAAACGCCCTGCTCGACACGCTCGCAAGCGACAACGCGACGGCGACGTTCCTCTTCTCGGAAGAGCAGCTTTCCTCGCTCGGCGATCTGCTGCGCCGTGTCGTCATCAGCGGCAACGCCGCCGCGCTGCGCATCGACGCTTCCGGCGGCAGCTCACGCACGGTCAGCGCGATCGAGCGCGCAAACAACGCGCTATGGGCCGCGTGCAACGAAAAAGCGCGGCTCGTCGCGCTCTACGGCGCGTCGGACAAGACACTGCGCGCCGTGCGCGCCGCGGGCTACTGCCCCATTGACTTTGACCTGGATTACAGCGGCGGTCTTCCCACCGCGGCGCAGGCCGCCAGCAGCATCGCGCGTCAGGCCCGCTCCGGCGGGTGCATCGCCTATCTCGGCGCTGACACCGCCGTGCAGGCAGATTGGAGCGCGCTGCTCTCCCGCCTTCGCTCGTCCTCGCGTCTCATCACGGCGCTCAACGAGCTCGCGGTCATAAAGGACGCGTGACGGTTTTACAAATTGTTCAGGAAACGCGCACAGTTTTGCGTATAATAAACAATAACACAGAAGAAAGACACACGCTTGTGTGAAGGAGGAAACCCGCATGGCACGCAATATTCTTGTCGTGGAGGACGACAATAATATTTCCAACCTCATTAAGATGTATCTCGACAAAGAGGGCTTCGACGTCCGCATCGCCGCCGACGGCGGCAAGGCCGTGGAGGAATTCAAGGAAAAAGAGCCCGACCTCGTGCTGCTCGACGTGATGCTCCCCGTGCTCGACGGCTGGGGCGTGTGCGCCAAGATCCGCGAGACGTCCAAGTGCCCGATCATCATGCTCACCGCCAAGGGCGAGGTCAACGACCGCATCCACGGCCTGGAGATGGGCGCAGACGACTATGTTGTCAAGCCCTTTGAGATGAAGGAGCTGCTCGCGCGCATCAACGCCGTGCTGCGCCGCAGCGAGATCCCCGAGGACACGCACAAGCGCCTCACGTTCGACAAGCTCATCATCGACCTCGACTCCTATGAGCTCATCGTCGACGGCAAGAAGATCGACACGCCGCCCAAAGAGCTGGAGCTTCTCTACCACCTCGCCGCCACGCCGAACCGCGTTTACACGCGCAATCAGCTCCTTGACGAGGTGTGGGGCTTCGACTACTTTGGCGACTCGCGCACGGTGGACGTGCATGTCAAGAGGCTCCGTGAAAAGGTCGAAAACGTCAGCGACCAGTGGGCGCTCAAGACTGTCTGGGGCGTCGGATATAAATTTGAAGTGAAGTAATTCAGTATGCCGGAAGAAAGCAAAGAGAAAACACAGAAAAAGCGCTGGACGCTCAAAAAGGTCAAGACCCGCTGCCGCACGATCTACTGGCAGAATTTTCTGCTCACGGCGAGCGTCGTCATGCTGACGCTGGCGCTGCTCGGCAGCGCGTTCTTCGCGCTGACGTATTCCTACGCCATCGATGAGCGCAGCGAGCAGATGCAGAGCAAGGCGACGGTCGTGTCGCACATGGTGTCGTCCTACATGGAAAATGGCTCGCTCACAGGGCTGCGTGAGCTGGCAGACTTCGCTTCGAACGTGACGGATGCAGAATTTCTCATCTGCAACTCGGACGGCAACCTGCTGCTGACGACCGATACAACTCTCGTCAACCGCGTGCTGACCGTGCCGCAGGACGTGGCCGAGGGCGCGATGAGCGATGACACCTACGCCGTGCGCACCACACTCGGCAACATCTATGAGGACACGCACTTCGTCGTCGGCGTGCCGATCGTGAGCGAGGGCGCAACCGTCGGCTTTGTGCTGGCGGTGACCGGCGCGCGGGCGCTGACGACGATGTGGCGCACGTTTATTGGATTGTTTTTCATGACGGCGGTGACGGTGCTGCTGCTTTCGTTTGTCGTGAGCGCGTGGGTCAGCATGCGCCAGTCGCGCCCCATCCACGAGATGGCGGAGGCGACGCGCCGCTTCGCCGAGGGCAACTTCGACGTGCGCATGCACAATTACGAGGGCGTGACCGAGATCACAGAGCTGGCAGAATCTTTCAACAACATGGCGGACTCCTTGCAGGAGACCGAGCGCCAGCGCCGCGAATTCATCGCAAACGTCTCCCACGAATTAAAGACCCCGATGACAACCATCGCGGGTTATACCGACGGTATTCTGGACGGCACGATCCCGCCCGAGCAGGAAAAGGAGTACCTGCGCATCATCTCGGATGAGGCGCGGCGCCTGTCCCGCCTCGTGCGCCGCATGCTCGAGGTCTCGCAGCTCCAGTCGCGCGACCTGACGCGCACGAAGGCGCCGTTCGACGTGTGCGAGAGCATGCGCCGCGTGCTCATTTCGATGGAGAAGAAGATCACCGACCGCGGGCTCGATGTCGACGCCGACATTCCCGACAGCGGCATCATGGTGCTCGGCGACAACGACCTCATCACGCAGGTCATCTACAACCTGCTCGAAAACGCGACAAAATTCGCCCGCAAGGGCTCCGCGCTCTATCTCGGCGTAACGACGCTCAACGGCAAGGCGCTGATCTCGGTTCGCAACGAGGGCGAGACCATCCCCGCCGAGGAGATCCCGCTGCTGTTCGAGCGCTTCCACAAGAGCGACAAATCCCGCTCCGAGGATAAGGACGGCGTGGGCCTCGGGCTCTACGTGGTCAAGACCATTCTGGACCAGCACAAGGAGCACATCGCCGTCACAAGCGAAAACGGCCTGACGACGTTCACCTTCAGCGTGACGCTCGCCGGCGGGCAGACCGCGCAGTAAAGTCCCCATCAGGAGAAGCAAACACTATGGATCACGAGAATCAGGATATTCCCCAGAGCGGGCAGGGCAATGAGCCGCGCGAGGTCGTGCTGCGCTATGAGGCACCGGTCACGCCCATCGTGGAACACTACATTCAGCCCACACCGCTGCCCGGACAGCCGAAGAAGCATACATCACCGCGCAAAAAGCGGAAAGGACTCAAAATCTTCCTTTTCTGCATACTCGGGCTGCTCATCGTCAGCGGCGTCGTCACGGCGCTGTGGCTCGGCGGCGCGTTCGACGATCACCGTTCCTATCACGACGATGATTTCGAGCAGCGCCATGACGAAGATTATTACGACAACAGCGAGCATGGCGAAACGACCATCAAGCGCCTGCCCAACACCGATCAGGTCAAGCTCCGCTACAACGAGAGCCACGGCGAGGCGCTGACGATCCAGGAAATTTACCAGAAAGTCAATCCCTCCACCGTCACGGTGCTCACCGGCAATCGCGACGGCAGCGCCATGGTCGGCACGGGCGTCATCTTCACCGAGGATGGCTTCATCCTCACGAACGCCCACGTCATCGCGGGCGGCTCGGAGTGCTACGTCGTGCTCGACACGGGTGAGGATTACCGTGCGTGCCTTTTGGGGCTCGACGAAGAAAAGGACCTCGCCGTCATCAAGATCGCGGCCAGCGGCCTTCCCTCCGCGGAATTCGGCGACTCTGACGCGCTGACGGTCGGCGATCCGGTGTACGCCATTGGCAACCCGCTCGGCGTGGAGCTGCGCGGCACACTGACCGACGGCATCGTCTCCGCCATCAACCGCGACGTGTACGTCGACGGCGTGACGATGACGCTCATTCAGACGAACGCCGCGCTCAACAACGGCAACTCCGGCGGCCCGCTCATCAATGTGTACGGACAGGTCGTCGGTATCAACACGATGAAGATGGGCTCGTCCTCCACCACGAGCGTGGAGGGCCTCGGCTTTGCCATTCCCATCGCCTCGACTGCGTATATGATCAATGACCTGATTGCCTACGGCGAGGTACATGGCGAGGTGATGATCGGTATCTCGGTACAGATCGCGCCCGTCATTTTAGATAGCGGCGAGACCGCTCTGCGCGTGATGGACGTCACGCCCGGCGGCCCCGGTAAGGAAGCCGGCATCCAGAAGGGTGACCTTATCGTAGCGGCCGACGGCGAAGCGTTGACAAAGTCCACCGACCTTCTGCGTGTCCGCCGCCGCCATGAAGCAGGAGAAACGCTCAAGCTCTTAGTCGAGCGCGACGGCAAGCGCTTCACCGCAGACGTTGTTTTACGCGAAAGCGACACATGAGGATATCGACATGAAGAAAAAGCAATTTGCGCTTGGCTCGCTGCTCCTCGGCGCCGCCTCCTGGCTGTGCCTGTGGGGATTGCAGCACATTGAGCGCCGCATGAAAAAGAAACAGGGAAAGTAAAGAAAGCTGCTCTCAAAGAGGGCAGCTTTCTTTACTTCCCACTTCACACACAGCTTTGGATGGAATTCACGCGAGCCTCCAGTTTGATCACATTTCTCACTGTGCGGATAATCGAATTGATTACTGCATGCAGATGTGGCAATCTTCCCAAGAATTCCCATACTTACTGTTCCGCCAGTCTTGATCACGTTTTTTGTAATTACGACATCTTTCCCTGCACTCGCACAAAAGTAATCCTTGTCAGCCACTTTTCTTCTCTCCTTTCTATGAATTTATCAACTATAGCAGCGAATAAGCATCCAGCACTGATATAATCGCTGACTTATCTGAGCTCTTGACCGTCAAATCATAGTGATAATCATCACCTTGGAAGCGGACAATCGTTTCTTTAGAAGCAGCGATTGCCCTTAACATATTGATGTCCGTGCCGCTCGGGCTAATGTCTACATACTCCCAAACGTCACCGCTGCCGTTATCGCGTGACACCTCAAAATAATCAAAATCTTTTACGTAATTCTGTCCGTCCACTGACACCGTAATTTTCTTAAAGAAAATCCAACTATCGCCAGTATAGTGGAACACCAGCCTCAGCCATGCATTCCCATAACTGTCCACTCCTATGTACGGCAACACATAGCTTCTGCTGTTTGCATAATAAGGATATGCTTGCGGCTTGTACCATGTAATGTTCTCTACTTTATCATAGTCCTTAATCGTTGTCACGCTGACCGGCTGTCGAAAATCTCTACGTCGCTCTGGGCAATTCATTTTCTTCGTTCCGTCATTGCAGCACACCGTATACTTTCCTCTTGTCTGCAAATCATTGATATAGCGACGGATAATTCCCTCAGTCACCTCCGTTACATTCTCAATCAGCATTTCTTCTCCACACCATCTTTCAAGCAGATGAAGTGTCTGCTCATAGCTCTCCATTGTCTTTTCGCTGAGCTGTTTGCTTTGGCAATAGAGCATGTACTCGTCGATCTGGCAAATCATTTTGTTAGTAAACATAAAAAACTCCCCCAATTCATCCGGTTTTGTCACCCAATGAATTGAGGGAGTTAGTATCTTTAAGGCGAAAGATTTATAGCTTTTCAAAGCGTTTTCATTGTATTTTGGCCTTGTTCATCGCTTTGAAAAATTCCTGACTACTCGGAAAAAACCTTGTACCGCCTATACTTCACCTCACACCCTATAGATCTTCCGTTGTAAACGGATGCGGTCCGCGATCATGGCGATAAACTCGCTGTTGGTCGGCTTTCCTTTCGTGTTGGATACCGTGTAGCCAAAATAGCGCTGGAGCGTCTCCAGGTCGCCGCGGTCCCACGCGACCTCGATCGCATGGCGCACAGCGCGCTCGACGCGCGAGGGCGTGGTACTGTAGCGGCGCGCGACCTCGGGATAGAGCACCTTTGTCACGGCGTTGATGACATCCATGTCCTGCACGGCGATGACGATGGCCTCGCGCACGTACTGATAGCCCTTGATGTGCGCGGGCACGCCGACCTCGTGGATCACTGCCGTGACCTCGCGCTCAAGCGCCTGCGACTCGTCCTCGCTCTCCTCACCCTCGTTGACCGCGCGGCGCATCTGGTCTAAAAGCGAGGTCAGCTCACAGGGCTTGGGCATGAAGAACGATACGCCGCGGCTCATCGCCTGCGACACGATCTGATCGCGATAAAGAGCCGAGACGACAACTGTCTTCATCTGCACCTTGTCCTTCGCCGCCTGCTCGAGCACGCCAAAGCCGTCAAGTCCCGGCAGCAAAAGATCCATCACAAGAAGCTGCGGCTTTCGCTCCGCTATATCCTGCGCCGCAGCCAGTCCGTCGGCTGCGCATCCCACTACGTCGAACTCACCCGTTGCTTCCAATGCCTGTTTCAGTGCTGTGCGGAACTCCTCGTTTGCGTCCGCTAATACGACCGTGATCCTCTTGTCCATGTCATCCCGTCCTTTTCACACAAGTTTTCGCCGACCCAGCCGGCCAGCTTCAGCAGCAAAATGTGACGTCTTCGTTCTGCCATGGCTTTAAGCTAACATATTTGGACAGCGTTTTCAAGCGAGTTATGTCGAATCTAACCATCTTTTTCTAACTTTTTGCGCGAAAACTTGGTTGTTTTTACGGAATCTTAACGCAAATGTTCTTCCATCTTGGTAGGTTATTCACTCGAAAGGCCTGCTGCGGATAGCATATTTTCGATAAAAATGCCATAACCTCTTGACGGATCATCCAGCAGGACGTGCGTGACCGCGCCAATGATCTTGCCATCCTGCAAAATCGCGCTGCCGCTCATTCCCTGCACCACGCCGCCGGTCTGCGCAAGAAGCTCCTCGTCCGTCACGTGCAGCAGCAAATTTCGCGTGCTGCCGGAAGGCGAATAGATTTTTTCGATCTCAATATCATACTCGCGCGTTTCATTGCCGGAAACGGTGGCCAGGATCGTCGCCTTGCCGGTCTTGACCTCGTCCTTTTTTGCGATCGGCAGCGCCGCGCCGGTGATCTTTGCTGCGTCCTCTGCCGAGAGCTTGCCGAAAATGCCGCATTCGGTGTTGGCGTAAAGCGTTCCGCTGTCGCGCGTCAGGTCAAAGTCGCCCTTGAGCTCGCCGGGCGAGGCACGCTCCCCCTTTTTCACCGCTTTGACCGAGGCGTCCATGATGCTGCCGTGGTCGAGCGGCAAAAGCTGTCCCGTGTCCACGTCCGTCACGCCGTGGCCCAGCGCGCCGAAGGTGCCGCTCTGCGGGTCGTAGAAAGTCATCGTGCCGATGCCCGCCATACTGTCGCGCACCCAGGCGCCGAGACGGTACTCGCCATCCTTGTCCTTCTCCGGCTCCGCGCTCAGCTCGATCGTGCGGCTGCCGCGCTTGACGGTCAGCGCCGCGGCGTCCTCGCCGTTTTCTGCCAGAAGTTGGCGGAATTCCTCAATGGTGTCCAGGCTTTGCCCGCCGATGGCCGTGATGACGTCGCCCTCCTTGAGTCCGCAGTCCTTCGCCGGACTTTCCCCATCGGAAAAGCCCACGACGAGCACGCCGTCGGAAAAGAGCTTCACGCCGACGGTCTGTCCGACGGGGATCAGCTCGCTGACCGTCCGGTCCGCCGCCTGCGCAGACGGCATTGCGATCGCAGCGGCAGCAAAAAATCCAAGCAGGATCGCCGCCGCTCGCTTTTTTGTGCGATGCGTTCCATCCATTCTCTCACCCCTTCAAAAAATACGGGCGGACGGCGCGCCCTGTGCGCGCAGCGCGCAGCCGTCCGCCCAACGCCGGAAATTTTTTCTTTCTCATTTCTTTTTCTCTGTCCGGCGCATTTACTTTCTGCGCTTCGGGCAAAATTAAAAGGTGCAAAATTTTGATGCGCTGGCATCGCTTTTCGAAATAACGCCGTAAATGCGGACAAAAAAATTCCGCAGACCAAAGTCTGCGGAATTTTGGGAATTGTTTCCATTTAACGCTCGCGGTTGAAAATTTTGAAGATGTCGTCGAACGGATCGGGCTCATCTTCGTGCTTAGCCTCTTCCTCGGCCTTTTCCTTGTCGAAGTCGAGCGGCGCAAGACCGGCAGCGGCGCTCTCGCCGCTCTGCTCGGCAGGCTTCTTATCCTTGTTGAAGTCCAGCGCGCCGGGCGCCTTGTCAAAGCCCGTGGCGATAACGGTGACGCGGATCTCGTCGTCGAGCGTCTCGTCGAACGTCGCGCCGAAGATCGTGAGCGCGTCGGGATGCACGGCCTCCTGCACGAGGGACGCTGCCTGCTCCACCTCGTCGAGGCCGATGTCCATCGAGCCCGTGACGTTGATGAGCACTCCGTGCGCACCGTTGATGGAGGTCTCCAGCAGCGGGGACGAAATGGCCATGCGCGCGGCCTCCTCGGCCTTGTTCTTGCCCGCAGCGCGGCCGACGCCCATGTGGGCAAGGCCCGCGTCCTTCATAATGGCGGTCACGTCGGCAAAGTCGAGGTTGATGAAGCCCGTGTCGCGGATCAGGTCGGAGATGCTCTGCACCGCCTGACGCAGTACGTCGTCCGCGATCTCGAATGCGTTGGCAAAGGTGATCTTCTGGTCGGTCGCATGCTTGAGGCGCTCGTTCGGGATGATGACGAGCGAGTCGACCTTGGTCTTGAGCTCTTCGATGCCCGCTTCCGCCTGCGTCATGCGGCGGCGGCCTTCAAAACCGAAGGGCTTCGTCACGACGCCGACGGTCAGGATGCCCGCCTCGCGCGCGATCTCGGCAACAATGGGCGCGCCGCCCGTGCCGGTGCCGCCGCCCATGCCAGCGGTGATGAAGACCATATCGGTGTCCTCGAGCGCCTTGGCGATCTGGTTGCGGCTCTCCTCGGCGCTCTTGCGGCCGACCTCAGGGTCGGAGCCCGCGCCCTGACCGTGCGTCAGCTTTTCGCCGATCTGGATTTTATAAGTGGCGGCAGACACGTTGAGCGCCTGCTTATCTGTATTCACTGCGACAAAGTCGACGCCGCGCGCACCGGTGCGCACCATGCGGTTGACCACATTGTTGCCGCCGCCGCCAACGCCGATGACCTTGATCTTCACTACGTTTTCAGGACCGGTCTCCAATCCGAATGCCATGTCGGTTCCTCCTGCAATCTGTTGTATGGGCAAGGCACTTGCCGCTGCAAGCGCCACAATATCAGGTATTTGCTATCTTAATTATTGTATTACGGTTTTCCCGCGGGGTCAATAGCAATCGGCCATTTCGGGGAAACTTTTTTACGTCAACTTCCGCCTTTATTCCGGGATGAAGTCAGCCCTGCCGTCGTTCATCAGGTTGATCGTGCCGGTCTGATTGGCTTCAAGCTGCTCCACCACCGTGCGCACATTCCCGAGCTTGTAGGCAATGTCCGCATCCCAGGGCATTTTGACCGTAAATCGGTCCAAATAGGTAAAGGTGATGGCCGTGCCGTCGCTCAGGTCGATCTCGCCGATCATGGAGAGGAGCTGCTTATCCTCCGCTGTGCGCAGCAGCGTAAGCAGGCGCTCGAATTTATACGAATCCCCGTCCGCAAACGCCGCCATCGCGCCGACCGCGGGCTCGACGAGCGTGCAGCCCGTCACACGCGCGCAGCCCTCTGGGATCTGCGATGCGCGCTCCAGAATTTTGCCCTCGTCGCTCATGAGCCATGTGCCGTTTTCGCCCGTCAGCGCGGCGGAGGCCGTGCACTCTGTCACGGTCAGAATGAGCGCGTCGGGGTATTTGCGGTTGATGACAACGGTCTCCACATACGGAAGCGTGTCGAAAATGGATTGTTTGACCTTATATTTGTTCAGCAGCACAAGGTTCTGCTCCTTCTGCACGCCGGCCGCCTCGATGATCTGCTCTTCAGTATAGCGCTCGTTGCCCTCCACCACGATCATATCGATGCGGAAGAACATCGTCAGCGCGCCGAGAAACGCGGCGATCACGACCGCAAGGCACAAAAGTCTCAGCGGGAAAGAGGCTCTTCCCCGCCTGCGCCGTCTGTTTCTTCGCTTTGACGCCATAGTTTTCCTGCCTTTTTTCTTCGTTTGCTTATGTAACCGTCTCCCGCCGCACGTGCGCGCCCAGCGCGCCAAGGTCGCGCTCGATGCTCTCATAGCCGCGGTCGATGTGCTCGATGCGCGAGATGCGCGTGAGCCCGTCGGCCTGCAATCCCGCGATGACGAGTGCCGCGCCCGCGCGAAGGTCGGTGCACTTGACGCGCGCGCCGTGCAGTCGCTCGCGCCCCGTGACGACGGCCACGCGTCCCGCGACGCGCACCTCAGCGCCCATGCGCGCCAGCTCGTCGACATGGCGGTAACGGTTTTCAAAAATATTCTCTACAAAAACGGTGCTGCCCGCGCTTTTCAAAAGCGCCGCCATCAGCACCGGCTGCGCGTCCGTCGGAAAGCCCGGATAGGGCGCCGTGCGCACAGGGCGGATGGATCTAAGACTGCCATCACTTTGGAGGAAAACATCGTCCTCCCCGCTTTTGACCGTGCAGCCCGCCTCGCTCAGCGCGCCGGACACAGTCGAAAGCGGCCGCGGGTCGACGCCGCGAAGGCGTACCTCTCCCCCGCAGCAGGCCGCGGCGCAGAGATACGTCGCGCCCACGATGCGGTCGGCGATGATGCGGTATGTTCCGCCGTGCAGCGCACGCTTCCCCTCGACCGTGATGATCGAGCCTCCCGCGCCGCGGACGTTGCCGCCCATCGCGTTGATAAAGTTCTGTAAATCGACGATCTCCGGCTCGCGCGCGGCGTTGTAGATCGTTGTCACGCCGTCTGCGCCGCAGGCGCAGAGGAGCGCGTTTTCCGTCGCGCCCACGCTCGGCATGGGTAAGTACACATCGCTCCCGAGAAGCGTTCCGCCGCGGCACTTGAGCTCGCCGCCCGTCTCCCTGATCTCTGCCCCCAGGGCGCTCAGGGCGCTTAAGTGCAGGTCAATGGGACGCGGCCCCAGCTCGCAGCCGCCGGGATAGCAGATCGTCGCTTCCTTGCAGCGCGCCAGAATCGCGCCGAGAAAGATGACCGACGAGCGCATCTCTCGCATCAGTGCGTCGGGCACGACCGCGCGGTCCATGCGCGCTGTGTCGACCACGAGCGCACTGTCCTCCCAGTGCGTGCAGCAGCCCAAGTGCCGCAAAATGGCAACGGACGCATCCACGTCCCGCAGCTTCGGACAATTTTCGATCACGCAGGTGTCCGCGCACAAAAGCGTCGCCGCCAAAATCGGCAGCACACTGTTTTTTGAGCCTTGTATCGTGAGTTCTCCGTACAGGCGCTCCCCGCCCTCTACCAACAGCTCACACATCATGTTCCCTCCCGCAAGCACATTACTTTTCCATCGTATGGCTTTTGCGGGAAATGGGTGACTGCCGGTTTTCGCAGGGCAATAGTTAGGCATTTTCAGTATAGCCATTTTGCCGCGGCGCGTCAACTTCTTTTTGCCTTGCTTTCCCACTCGCTTTGTGGCAAAATGAGACTATTGTATTTCTCCCCGAAAGGAGTCTTTTTTCATGAAAAAAACGCTCAAAGTCGCGCTCTATATTCTGTTGGCGCTCGTTTTGATCGTGCTGGCTTACGTCATCTATGTCTTTGCCGCGTACTACCGCGTGGAGGACTGGCAGACGCTCAGCGTGGTGCACTGCGACGCCGCCTCTGCCGCACCGATGGCGGACGCGCCGCAGACCGGCGTCACCTACCGCGTTTCGTCGGCCAATGTGGGCTTCGGCGCGTACAGCGACGATTACAGCTTCTTCATGGACGGCGGCAAGGAGAGCCGCGCCCGCAGCAGGCAGGCTGTCGACGAGAATATGCGCGGCGAGGTCTCGCTCGTCAAAGACCTTTCGCCCGACTTCGCCCTCTTTCAGGAGGTCGACATCGACGGCACGCGCAGCTGGCACATCGCAGAGGACGCTTATCTCAGTGATGTGATGGAAAACAGCGAATTCAACGAGATCTTCGCGCAGAATTATGACAGTCCCTACCTCTTCTATCCTCTTATTAACCCCCACGGCGCGAACCAGTCCGGTATCGTGACGCTCTCGCGCCATCCGATCTCATCCGCCGTACGCCGCTCGCTGCCGATCGAGACGAGCGTTATGAAGCTCGTCGACCTGGACCGCTGCTACTCCGTCAGCCGCATCCCGATGGAAAACGGCAGGGAGCTGGTGCTCTATAACCTCCACCTTTCGGCCTACACATCCGACGGCACGATCGCGACCGAGCAGCTGCAAATGCTCTGCGCCGACATGCTGGCGGAATACGAAAACGGCAACTACTGCGTCGCGGGCGGCGACTTCAATAAGGACCTGCTTGGCAATTCTGCCGAGATCTTCGGCGTCGCGGGCGGCGAGAACGACACCTGGGCGCAGCCCATCCCCGAGGGGACGATCCCCGACGGGCTCTCCCTTGTCGTGCCGTTTGACCCCGAACACCCCGTCGCCACCTGCCGCACGGCCAACGAACCCTACAACGAGGAGACGACCTTCCGCGTCACGGTCGACGGCTTCCTCGTGTCCGACAACGTCGAAGCCGTCTCCGCCGACGTCATTGACGCAGGGTATCGCTACTCCGACCACAATCCTATCTATATGGACTTCATTTTGAAGGCGGAATAAAGCGTCAAAAGTAAAGGAAGCGAGCTTCACGGCTCGCTTCCTTTTTATTCTCTTTCACTTGAGCAGCGTCATCACTGTGTCGTAGATGCGCTTGGTCGCGTCGGGAATGCCGAGCGCCGCCATGTTTTGAGACATCGTCTCCATCCGCTGCGGATCGTTCAGGATGCCCGCCGCGGCGGCGAAGAGCTTCTTGCCGTCAAGGCCCTCTTCCGGCAGCACGAGCGCCGCGCTGTGGTCGCCGAGCAGCGCCGCATTCTTCTCCTGATGGTGATTCGTCACGTTGGGCGACGGCACAAGTATCGCCGGAACGCCGAGCGCCGTCAGCTCGCTGAGCGTGGACGCGCCCGCGCGGCAGATGACGAGATCGGCGGCACGCATGACAGTCGCCATGTCGTAGATGTACTCGCGCACGTCGAGCGCGGGATGCTCGGTGATCTCCAGCCCGTCGTCGTGCATCCACTGCTGCATCGGCTTCCAGCAAATTTCGCCGACGCCGTGGATATGGTAAAAGGGCTCCTTCGCGCTCTCAAGCGCCAGAAACTCCGCCATCGCGCGGTTCATCGCGTTCGACCCGAGGCTGCCCCAGAACGAGACGATGAGCTTGCGTCCGTCGTTCATGCAGAGCCTTTCCTTCGCCTGCTGCTTGCTGATCGTGAAGAAGTCGCCGCGCACGGGCGTACCGGTCACGACCACCTTTTCGGGGTGCTTGTAGTGCGCGCGGCAGTCCTCAAAGCCAACCATGATGCGGTCGCAGTGGGGCTCCAGCTGTCGCGTCGTCAGCCCCGGAACAATGTTTGACTCGTGCACCGCCGTGGGGATGCCCGCCTTTGCGCCGTAGCGCACGAGTGGATAGCTCGCGTAGCCGCCGGTGCCGACGATCAGGTCGGGGTGAAAATCATTTAAGATCGCGTTCGCCTCACGCTCGGCGTGGGCGAGATTTTTGAGCGAGACAAGGTTGTGCTTGATCTCCGCGGGCCTGAACGAGCGGTGGAACGATGAAATGTTCACCGTACGGAACGGATAGTCCGTGTGCGCGATCAGATCGCGCTCCAGTCCGCGCTCCGCGCCGACAAATAAGATCTGCGTGCTCGCGTCCTTTTCCCGCATGTAGCCCGCGAGCGCGAGCGCGGGGTTGACGTGTCCTGCCGTGCCGCCGCAGGTAAAGATGACCTTCATAGCCGTTTTCTCCTTCCCGCGTCAGCGCATCTGGCGCGAAACGCTCAGTACGATGCCGACCTCGGCCAGCTGAATCACAAGCGCCGTGCCGCCGTAGCTGAAAAATGGCAGCGAAATGCCCGTGTTCGGGATCAGATTCGTCACGACCGCGATGTTCAGAAATACCTGCAAGGCGATCTGCGTCGTCACGCCGACGGCAAGCAGACTTCCGAAGCGGTCGCGCGCGTGCAGGGCGATCCAGTAGCCGCGGATAATGAGCAGCGCGAACATGACCATGATGATCGTCGCGCCGACAAGGCCGAGTTCCTCGCAGATGATGGCGAAAATAAAGTCGTTGTGCTCTTCGGGCAGGAACAGAAACTTCTGCCGGCTCTTGCCAAGGCCAAGGCCGAACAGGCCGCCCGAACCGATGGAGAGCAAGCTCTGCCGGATCTGATAGCCCTTGTCGCGCATCCACTCTTCGTTGAACGGGTCGAGCCAGATGTCAATTCGGCTCGAGTTGTAGGTGATGATGCCGGTCGCAAAGGCGTAGATCACCAGCAGCACCAGCGCAAAGCCGAGACCGACCCAGTAGTTGCGGATACCGCCGACGTACATCATCACCGCGCCGACGCCGAGCAGCAGCACCATACCGGAAAAGTGCGGCTCCTTCGCCATCAGCGCCGCAATCACGCCGAGGATAGCGGCATACGGTACGATACCTTCACGAAATGTGGCCATTTTGTCTTTTTTCTTTGAAATGCTATCGGCAAAATAGAGGATAATGCCGACCTTGGCGATCTCAGACGGCTGGAACTGGATGGGTCCGAGACGGATCCAGCGCTGCGCGCCATGCGTCAGTCGGCCCGTGCCGATGCCCGGGATCAGAACGAGCACCAGCAGGATGATGGAAAAGATCAGCAGCATCTTCGCCACCGCGCGATAGCGCTCGTAGTTCATCTTGCCAATCACAAACATCCAGAAAATGCCGAAAAGTGCAAAAGCTCCCTGACGGATCAGGTAGTATGCGGGATTGCCCTCTTCATAGTAGGCCGAGGGGAAACTGGCGGAAAACAGCATGATCAGACCCACGCCCACGAGCGTAAGCACCAGCAGAAGATACGGAAGGTCCAGCGGTCCGCGGCCCGCTTCGCGCGCCGCCGCCTCGATGGCCTTCGCCCGCTCGCGCTGCTCCTGCCGTAGCAAGCGTTCTTCCTTGGTCATGCAGTCTTCCCCCTTTCATACTGATTGCAAACTCGCGCTCTGCGCGAGTTTGCCTCCATTTTGCAACCAAGCGTCGCAGACTTTCGCGCCCGCAGGCGCGAAATATTTTTAATCATTTTTCGCCGCGACCGGTGCGTGGCGAAAAATACTTCTCGCAGAGTGAGTGTCGAGCCGCCAAGGGCGGCGAGGCACAGAGCGCCGCGCATCCCCTCTCATTTTTGAGAAACGGCTTGCCGTTTCTCAAAAATGAAATCTGTTGAGTACTCCGAACAGCGCCGCCAGGCAGCACAGCGCGCTCACGCTGGTGAACACAGCGACAATCTTCACCTCGCTCCAGCCGCAGAGCTCGAAGTGGTGGTGCAGCGGCGCCATTTTGAAAAGGCGCTTGCCGTGCGTGGCTTTGAAGTAGATGACCTGCAAAATGTCGGACAGCGTCTCGCAAATGTAGACAAAGCCGACGGGGATCAGCACGAGCGGCATATCGTAGGCAAAGGCCAGCGCCGCCACCGTGCCGCCGAGGAACAGCGAGCCTGTGTCGCCCATGAAGACCTTGGCGGGGTGGAAATTGTAGATAAGGAAGCCGAGAAGTCCCCCGACGAGCGCCGCAGCATAAATGCCGAGCTGCTCATAGCCCTGCCACCAGATGGCGAGCACGGTGAAAAACAGGCCGACTGGCACCGTCACGCTGCCGGCCAAGCCGTCGATGCCGTCCGTGATGTTGACGGCGTTGACCGTGCCGACGATGACAAACGCCGCAAACACCATGTACACCCACCAGCTCATGACGATCTGCGTGTTGAAAAACGGCACGTAGAGGTTCGGCGTCAGCATACCCTCAAAGCGCATCAGGCAGAGGAACGCGACCGCCGCGGCGAGCTGGAGCAGAAACTTCTGGATGGCCGTGAGGCCGAGGTTCTGCTTGTGCTTCACCTTTTCAAAGTCGTCTAAAAAGCCGATGCCGCCGAAGATCAGCGCAAAAAAGAAGATGTAGAGGTGCCCAAAGTCCCCCGCCATCATGCCCTTCCAGCCGCAGATCAGGATAGAGACGAAGATGCCGAGGATGAACATTAATCCGCCCATCGTCGGCGTGCCGGCCTTTCCGGCGTGCCAGGTGGGGCCGTCCTCGCGGATGCTCTGTCCGGCCTTGAGCTTTCTCAGCTCAGGGACCAGAAATTTTCCCGTGATCGCGGAGACCGCGAAGCTCAGTATGCAGGCAATGATGATCTTCATGTTCGTTTTCCTTCGCCGCGTCGGCGGCGTCCTTCCTTTGTACTTGCGCGAACCTCTCGCGCACGACCTCCCTCTCGTCGAGGTGGTATTTTATCGTTCCGATCTCCTGATAGGTCTCGTGCCCCTTGCCGCAGAGGACGACCACGTCGCTCTCTTTCGCCTCATGGAGCGCAAAACCGATGGCCTCGCGCCGGTTCTCGATGACGGCGAACGGCGTTCTGCTCTCCAAAAGTGCGGGGAGCACATCGCGCAGGATGGCGTAAGGATCTTCGGTGCGGGGATTGTCGCTCGTGAGAACAACGAAGTCCGAGAGCGCCGCGGCGATGCGGCCCATGCGGGGTCGCTTCGTCTTATCGCGGTCGCCCCCGCAGCCAAAGAGCGCGATGACGCGCCCATCGGCAAAGCCGCAGACCGTAGAGAGAATATTTTTGAGCCCGTCGGGCGTATGCGCATAGTCAATGATGACGGTGAACGGCGCACTCAGCGGTACGACCTCGCACCGGCCCTTGACGCCGACACATTCCGTCAGCGCCTTCGCCGCGTCGGAAAGCGGCACGCCGAGCGCCTGCACGGCAGAAAGCGACGCGAGCGCATTGTAGAGCGAAAAGCCGCCGGGGATGCCGATCCTCGTCTCCTCGTGGTCGAGGTCGGTGCAGGCGGTGAAGCGCACGCAGTCGTTTTCGTAGCGGGCGCGCCAGCCGACAAGGTCGTTCGTCATGCCCTGCCCGAATGTCACCCGCTCGCCCGTAAAGCGGGCGAGCAAGCGCTCCGTCCACGCGTCGTCGCCGTTGACGCAGGCGATGTCGCACTGGTCGAAAAGCCGCGACTTTGCATCACAGTAGGCCTCCATCGTGCCGTGGTAGTCAAGATGATCCTGCGTCAGGTTCGTGAAAACACCGACGCGGAATCGGATACCTTCTACCCTGCTCTGCATCAGCGCGTGGGACGAGACCTCCATCACGGCATAGGTGCAGCCCGCATCGACCATCTGGGCGAGCAGGCGCTGCACGGTCAGCGCGTCAGGCGTTGTGCGGTCGGTCGGGATGGTCTTGTCGCTGATCAAATTCTGATTCGTGCCGATCAGGCCGACCTTTGCGCCCTTCGTGCGCTCCAAGAGCTGTTTGATAAGATACGTCGTGGTCGTTTTGCCGTTTGTGCCGGTCACGCCGACCACGGTGAGTTTTCCCGCCGGAGTACCATACCATACCGCCGCGCAAAGCGCAAGCGCTTTGTGCGCATCTGGCACTAAGATATAGGGAATTTCCGTCTCCGGCGGATGCTCGCACACGGCGCAGGCCGCGCCGCGCGCTTTGGCTTCGGCGATAAACTCGCCGCCGTCCTCCTTCTCCCCCGGCAGGGCGAAGAAGAGGAATCCCTCTTCTACCTTACGGGAATCGAGCGCAAGGCCGCTGACTATCAGGTCAGGCGGCGCATGCACCGTTTTGTCTTCTAATGCGGAAATAAGCTCAGATAACTGCGTTTGAAAAATTCCTTTCGGAATTGGGTCTTGCTGTCTTTAGTCGCGCACCGAGCTGTCGCTGAACTGGACGCGCACGACCGTACCGGCCTCGACCTCCGTGCCCGCGGCGATGCTCTGCGAGATGGCGCGCACCGTGGACGAGCTTGCGTTCGTCGCGCCGGAAACGCCCATGATGAGCCCCGCGTTCACGATCTTCTGGTTCGCGGTCGCGGCGCTGTCGCCCACGACGTTCGGGACGATGCACTTGTCAGTTGACTTCTCCGCGCCGAGGTAGAGGATGATCTCCGCGCTGTTCGGCACGATCGCGCCGCCTGCGGGCGTCTGGTCGGTGACGGTATCGCCGCTGCCGACGGTGCGGAAGCTGAAGCCGTTCGCGCTCAGGCGTTCGGCCGCCGCGTCCTTGCTGAGGCCGACGACGTTCGGCACAGTCTTATCCGCGCCGACGAGCTCTTCAGCGGTGTAGCTCGGCTCAATGCCGAGATACGGCAGGATCTCGCCCATGACGGAACTCGCCACGGGGGCGACCATGTTACCGCCGGAAACGTAGGTACCGGTCCACTTGCTCGGCTCGTCGAGCGTCAGGAGCATCATCACCTGCGGGTCATCCGCGGGGGCGAAGCACACGAACGAGACGATGACGCCGCCGCCAACCTTATCGGCCGTGCCGGTCTTGCCGCCGATGCGGTAGCCCGCGACCTGACCGTTCTTGCCCGTGCCGCTTGTGACCTCATACTCCATAATGTCGCGCACAAGCGCGGACGTCTCCTCGGAGACAACCTGGCGGATGGGCGTGGAGTCGTGCTTGGAGACGACGTTGCCGTCCTGGTCGGTGATCTCTTCGACAAGATAGGGCGTATAGAGGTAGCCGCCGTTGACGCAGGCGCACTGCGCCGCCAGCAGCGCGATGGGCGTGACGTTGAAGTTCTGGCCGAAGGCGTAGCACGCCAGCGCCAGCGTCGAATATTTAATTTCGCTGTTGACGAAGCCGCTGGCCTCGCCCGTGGTGTCGATGCCGGTCTTCTCCGTCAGGCCAAAGTCCAGCATGTACTGGTAAAACTTGTCGTTGCCGATGCGAAGGCCAATGTTGATGAACGCGGGGTTGCAGGAGTTGGCGAACGCCTGCGTCAGGTTTTGCTGGCCGTGACCGGGCGCGCGCTTGGAGCAGTTGATGGTCTCGCCCTCGATCTTTACGCTGCCGCTGCAATAGAAGCCCGTGTTCAGGTCGACAACGTTTTCCTCAAGCGCCATCGCAAGCGTCAGTGTTTTGAACGTGGAACCCGGCTCGTAGGTGTCGTTGATGGCCTTGCTGCGCCACTGCTTGTTGAGAAGGTCACTCATGTTTTCGAGGACCTGCTCCTCCGTCATGCCGGAGGTCAGAAAGTCGTTGTAGACCGTGCCGGGGGAATTCAAGTCGTAGGTCGGCAGCGACGCCATCGCCAGCACCGCGCCGGTGTTGACATCCATGACGATGCCCTCGGCGCCCTTGCCGGTGCCGAAGCGCGCCTCGAGCTCCTGCACACCTTTCTCAAGGTAATACTGGATGGTCGTGTCGAGTGTCGTGTGCAGGTCGCAGCCGTTTTCCGCGTCGAAATACTGGTCGTACTGGTAGAGCACGGAACGGCCGTCGCGGTCGCGCGCGGTGACGACCATACCGTTCTCGCCGGTCAGCTCGTCGTTGTACGCCGCCTCAAGGCCCATCGCGCCGCCGTTTTCATTGGCAAAGCCGATGACCTGTGAGGCGAGCGTCCCCTTGGGATAGGTCCTCTTGCTCGTCGGACGAATGAAAACGCCCTTGAGGTCGTTCTCGTTGATGAACTCGCGCACCTTGTCGGCGAGCTCATCGTCCGCCTTTTTGACAAGGATCTCATACTGCGAGGTCGTCTTCTCCATCTTTTTGAGAATGTCAGCAGCGTCAAGGTCCAGAATTTCAGCAAGGCCGCCCGCGATCAGGTTTTGATCCTGATCGTTTTCGATGATCTCCTTGGGCGAGAGAAAGATATCCTCCGCCGAGGCGGACATCGCGAGGATCGTGCCGTTTTTGTCGTAGATCGTGCCGCGGCTCGCCTCCACCGTGGTGCGCAGCGTTTGCTGGCGCACAGCGACGGACTGGAGCTCGTCATGCTCGGTGATCTGCCAGCGATAGAGTTGGGTGAAGAGCAGCACAAACGTCAGCACGCCGAACACGCCCAGAAGCAGCAGCGTTCTTGTCTGAATGATGCGGTTTGCGCGGCGCGCGGATTCGGGCCGTCTTTTCTGGTTCTGGGGGCGTGGTGCCACAGTCGTTCATCCTCCTTAAAGATGGAAAAGGAGTAAGGAAGCTCCTTACTCCTTATGTATAGCTTCGCTCATTTGAAATATTCCACCACTGCGCATACGCCGTTGCCAAGCGACGTGAGCACCCGCGACAAAACGTTCTGGCTCTTCTGCTGGTAGATGACCACGCTGTCGGACTCCGACAGGTCGATGTAGTAGACCTGCGAGGCGCTGGGCTTGGCCATACCGGCCGCGGCCGCCGCCTCCTTGATGGTGGTAAGATCAAAGGTTTTTTCGTAGCGCGTGAGCAGCGCGACATGCTCGTCTTCGAGCGCGGAGATCTCCTTCTGCACGGAGACGACCTGCGCGGAGATTTCCGTCAGCTGTGCGCGGCACATGATCATCAGCGCGACCATTGCGGCCAGCGCCATAAAGCCGCACAGCGTGCCGAGCGAGACCTTTTCGCGTTGACGGCGGACGGGCGCAGCCTTTTTCTGCACCTTCCGCTGCGGGGGACGCATGAATTCCTCGCGCTGACGCTCGTATTCACGCTCGCGGCGCAGCCTGCGCTGGCGCTCTTCGTAGGCGGGATCGTAAGCGAGATTGCCATTGACTCGTCCGCTGTAGCGGCGGTATTTCATGTTCTGCTCTCTGCGGCTGGCCATGGCGATCTCCTTTCTTTTGCGTATTTTCGGATGTTGTCAGCACTTTTCCGCGACGCGCAGCTTGGCGCTGCGGGCACGGGGATTCTCTGCGAGTTCTTCTTCGCCCGAAACGATGGGCTTTCTTGTGATGAGCTTGACCTTTGGCTTTCGTCCGCACACGCACACCGGAAATTCCGGCGGACAGATGCAGCCCTGTGCAAGCTCCTGTAATTTCTTCTTGACGATGCGGTCTTCGAGCGAGTGGAACGTGATGACCGCGAGCCGTCCGCCCGGTTTCAGATTTTTCTCCGCCGCGTCGAGCATCGGCGGAAGCTCGCCCAGCTCGTCGTTCACGGCAATGCGGATGGCCTGAAAGCTGCGCTTGGCAGGGTGCTGCTTTTCGCGCAGTGCGCTCGCGGGCATGGCCGAACGGATGATATCGGCGAGCTCAAGCGTCGTTTCGATGGGCTTTTGCTCGCGGTGCTGGCAAATTCTCTTCGCGATGGCGGGCGCATAGCGCTCCTCGCCGTATTCAAAGAGGATGCGGCGCAGCTCTTCATAAGAATAGGTATTCACGACCTCGCGCGCGGTCAGTGCGGCGGATTCGTCCATGCGCATATCGAGCGGCGCGTCCTGCTTGTAGGAAAACCCGCGCTGCGCTTCGTCGAGCTGCGGGGAGGAAACGCCGAGGTCAAACAGCATCCCGTCCACGCCGTGGACGCCCAGCTCGTGCAGCACAGCGTCGAGCGCGCTGAAATTGCTGTGGACGAGCGTGACCTTGTCCAAATAATCGCCGAGGCGGCGGTTCGCCGCTTCGATCGCGGTCTCGTCACGGTCAAGCGCAATGAGGCGGCCCGTCGTCAGGCGGCGCACGATCTCGAGCGAATGTCCGGCGCGCCCGAGCGTACCGTCCACATAGATGCCGTCGGGCTTGATGGCGAGCGCGCCGAGGCACTCGTGCAGCAGTACCGGCTTATGGCCGTAGTTCTCTTCCATATCAGAATCCCAGCTCTTCCATCACGGCGGCCAGATTCTCGGGATTGAGCTCCTCGGCCTCGATCTCTGCCCACTTCTCCGCATTCCAGATCTCGGCGCGGTTCGAAACACCGATCACGACCACGTCTTTTTCAAGGTGGGCGTAGGCTCTGAGCTTCTGCGGCAGCACGATGCGCCCCTGCGCGTCGGGCTCGCACTTGGCGGCGTTGGCAAAGAGCGGGCGCATGGCCTTGGTCTTCGTGTAGGGCAGGCTTTCAAACTTTTCGGTGAAGCGCGCCCAGGAGGCGTCGGAATAGATGCTCAGGCAGGAGTCCATGCCCATGGTGACATAAAACGTGTCGCCGAGCTCCTCGCGCAGCTTCGCGGGGATAAAGAGCCGCCCCTTGGCGTCGATCGTGTGCTGATACTGACCCGTCACGGCGGCTGACCCCCTTTTTCTGTGCATTTTCGCATACAGAGGGCACGAAAGCGCGGCCTTTTCTTCATTTTGGAAAAAGCCGTGCCGCGTCCGATCTGATGCTTATGTGGGAAAGTAAGCCATTTTCATGGTATAATACACCACTTTCCCCCACCTTTGTTTTGAGTATACGAGATTCACATAAAAAATGCAAGCAGAAATTTCCCTGAGATTTCAAGCCTTTTACCGCTTTTTCCTGTGAAAATTCGGCCAGTGCACCGTATTTTCAAAACGCATGTTCTACTTTGGTTTTGGTTAAAAAAGGGCCGCCACAAGATATTGTGGCGGCCCTTTATGCTATGCCCAAATATAGATTATGTCTACCGATCATGTCGGTTTTTGTCACTTTTGACAAAATTTTATCCGTTCTGCGTCTGCTTTTCGGCTGACTGTGCCAGCTCCTCGCGGCGCTTCTGCATCTGCTCGGCAGAGGCGGCGCGGAAGCGCACGCGGGACTGCTTGACCTCCTCGAGCGCCATCTGGATGGCCTCCTCGGTGCGGCGCAGCGCATCCTCGGTGTACTCGTTGGCCACGCGGTACATTTCGCGCGAGCGGTCCTCGGCCTTTTTGATGATCTCGTGGCTCTTTTCGCGGGCGATACCGAGCACCTCGGTCTCGGAGACCTTGTTCTTCGCGTCCTGCTCGGCCTGCTGCATCATGCGCTCGACGTCGCGCTTGGCAGCCTTGACATAGTCCTCCTTTGCGCGGATGAGCTCCTGCGCGCGGGAAAGCTCCACCGGAAGCTGGGCGCGGATCTCGTCGAGCAGGTCGAGCGCCTCGTCGCGGTTCAGAATGCACTTGTCGCTCGTCAGCGGCGCGTTCTTCGCGCCGTCGATCATCTCGTAAAGCATATCCAAAAGATGCTGCACATCATTGTTCGCCATGGTCTTCTCTCCATCCTTTCACAAGCTCCGCCGCGCGCAGCGGCATATATTTTTCAAGGTCTTGTCCGTATTTGATCATTTCGCGCACCATCGTGGAACTGATGTGCTGATACTTCGGCTCCGCGACCAGCAGCACCGTTTCGAGCGCGCCGTCCGACACATCGCGATAGATGAGCGAAAGCTGCTGCTCGGCGTCAAAATCCACGCTGTTGCGCACACCGCGCACGAGAAACTGCGCATTTTTACGCAGCGCGTAGTCGGTCAGAAGTCCGCCGCCGAGCTCAGCTTCCACATTGGGAAACTCCTCGACGCTCGCGCGCATGAGCGCGAGCTTCTGCTCGTCGGTGAACATCGGGTGCGTCTTCGTCCCGTTCGGCACGATGGACACATACACGCGGTCAAAGAGCTTCGATGCGCGCGCGATAATGTCCTGATGCCCGATCGTCACAGGGTCGAACGAGCCGGGAAACACTGCGATTCTCATGCCTCTTCCTCCACCGCGCGGTGATAGATGCTCACCTTGATCTTGCCGTAGCGGTACTCGCGATACAGTCCGTACGGCGCGGGAAGCTCGGGAAGCGTCTGGTTCTGCGGACTTTCCGCGACCATTATACCATGGGGTGATAAAATGTCAAACTGCGCGATCTTTTCCATCGCCTGCTCCAAAAGTCCGCTTTCGTATGGCGGATCGAGGAAGATGATGTCGAACCTCCCGCTCTGCGTGCCGAGCGCGGCGAGCGAATCACCGCAGATGACCTGCGCGTTTTCTTCCAGATGGCACAGCGCGAGATTTTCGCGCACGAGCTTGACCGCGTCTGCACGCTTGTCAACAAAAAGCGCGCTTTTTGCCCCACGCGAGAGCGCCTCGATGCCGAGCTGCCCCGTGCCCGCAAAAAGATCGAGCACGCGCGCATCCTCCACGTCGAACTGGATACAATTAAAAATACTTTCCTTGACCTTGTCGGTCGTCGGGCGGGTCTCCATGCCCTTGAGCTCGCCCAGCCGCCGTCCGCGCGCCGAGCCTGTGATAACTCTCATGTTTATCCCTCCGCAGCGCCCAAAGCGGGCGCAATGAACTCGTTAGTTTCCATAATACGTGAATTTCCGTTTATTTTCAATAGAGTCCTTGACATTTTCCCGCATTTTACGCAAAATATTTTCTCTTGTTATTCTGCACCGCTTCGTATATAATGATATGGTCATATCATATCGACCAGGGAGAAAGGAGTATCTTCCATGATCAGGCTACAAACCGAAAAGGGCGAAGTCAGCATTTCCGACGCTGCCCTGTCTAATATCACCGGCGCCGCGGCCACGAGCTGCTTTGGTGTCAAGGGCATGGCCTACCGCTCGATGACCGACGGGCTCGTCCACCTGCTGCGCCGCGAGGCGATGAGCAAGGGCGTGCGCATCATTCCCCACGAAGAAGGGGACATTTCCATCGAGCTGCACATCGTTGTGGAGCACGGCGTGAACATCGCCGCCGTCTGCCGCTCCATCATCAATCAGGTGCGCTATATGGTCAGCGAAAACACCGGCGCAAGCATCCGCAGCATCGACGTTTGCGTCGACAGCATGAATATGTAAAAACCGAGGAGGACATCATCCTATGCACGATACCATCAATGGTGCCATGTTCAAGGAGATGCTGCTCTTCGGCACCGTCTCCATCGCACAGGCACAGCAAGCTATCAATGATTTGAATGTATTCCCCGTTCCCGACGGCGACACGGGCACGAACATGAGTCTTACCATCCAGACCGCGGCGCAGGAGCTCAAGAAGATCGAGCCCGCGACGGTCGATCAGGCCGCCTCTGTCACGGCGTCTGCGCTGCTGCGCGGCGCGCGCGGCAACTCCGGCGTCATTCTGTCGCTTCTGTTCCGCGGCATCGCCAAGGAGCTCAAGGGCTGCAAGGAGGCCGACGGCGCGGCGTTCGCCGCAGCGCTTCAAGAGGGCGTTGCCGCGGCGTATAACGCCGTGATGAAGCCCGCCGAAGGCACGATCCTGACCGTTTCGCGTCTCGCTGCCGAGCGCGCCGTGAACGCGGCCGAGGAGCACAACAGCGTCGAGTACGTCATCGAGCAGGCCATCGCCCAGGGCGAGATCACGCTCGCGCAGACGACTGACATGAACCCCGTTCTCAAAAAGGCCGGCGTCGTCGACGCGGGCGGCAAGGGCTTCCTGCTGATTCTCAGCGGTATGCTCAGCGCGCTGCGCGGCGAGGAGCGCCCCGAGCTCACCGAAGAGAATGCACAGGAGAAGGCCGATTTTGCCATGCTCAACGAAGAGGACATCACCTTCACGTTCGACACCGTGTTCATCGTCCGCAAGAGCGGACGCAGCATTGAGCCGTTCCGCCGCTTCCTCGACGGCATCGGCGATTCGCTCGTCATCGGCGAGGACGACGAGGCTTTCAAAGTCCACGTTCACACCGACATTCCGGGCGAGGCGCTGACCGAGGCGCAGAAGTACGGCACGCTCGAGCTCGCGAAGATCGAGAACATGCGCACGCAGGCCCAGCAGCTCGCCGCCGGCGGCAAGGCCCAGTCCACCGACGACCTTGAGGCCATTGAGCAGGAGCTCGAAGCCGCCGAGCACGAAAATGCCGGTGAAGCCGAGCCCGAAAAGGACTTTGGCTTCCTCGCGGTCTGCGCGGGTGAGGGCCTTGCGAACGTCTTCACCGACCTTGGCGCCGACGGCGTCATCAGCGGCGGACAAACTATGAATCCCTCGACCGAGAGCATCCTCAAGGAGATCAAAAAGGTCCCCGCGCACACCGTTTTCGTGCTGCCGAACAACAAGAACATCATCATGGCCGCACAGCAGTGCATCGGCCTGACGGAGAAGACCGTCGTGGTCATCCCAACCGCCTCCATCCCGCAGGGCGTGAGCGCGATGATGGCCGTCGATCCCGACATGAGCGACGCAGACACCATCGCCAAGGCGATGACGGACGCCGCGCAGTGCGTCTCCACCGCGCAGATCACCTACGCCGCGCGCAATTCCGATTTTGACGGCTTCGACATCCACGAGGGCGATTATCTGGCACTTCTGGACGGCAAGCTGCTCGGCACTGACCGCGACGTCTCCGCGCTGCTCGACGGGCTCTCCGACGAGGCAGCGTCCCGCGAAGCGGAGTTCATCACCGTCTTCTACGGCGAGGATGTGAATGAAGAGGACGCGCATAAGGCGTGCGACGCCTTCACCCGCAAGTGCCCGGATGCCGAGGTCAATCTGATCTGCGGCGGCCAGCCGGTCTATTACTATATCATCTCGATCGAATGACCCAAGCACAGCAAAGCGGAGCAGGATTTCTCCTGCTCCGCTTTTTTCTGCCCGTCAGACGTTCATCTTTCGCCCGAGGAGCTTCATCAAGAGCTCTGCGTGGCGGTATTCGTCTTCGCTCATCGCCGCAAACAGCTTGCTGAGGCACAGGTCCAGCGTTTCCTCTCCCGTGCGGGCGTAATTGTAGCCCGCACAGGCCTCCGCGTGGTAGAGGCTGCGCAGCAGCGCGCAGAGGTCGCACGTATCCGGCTGCTCCACGCACACGCGCGGGCAGTATGCCTTGCCGGTGATTAAGTAGATCGCGGCGGCCAGATCGCGCGCGTGGCGCTTCTCGTCCTCGCTCAGCGCGCGGAACGCTCGCGCCAACTCGCGCCGCGGCGTGCAGGAGGCGAGATAGGCATACACCTGCGCGTCGCCGAGCTCCTCGCGCAGAAAGCCCTGTAGCACCTCGACCGATACGCTTGCCTCGCTGCCCATGCAGCAAGGGTCCGCCTCCGCGCCCGGGAGCGTGAGCTCGCTATCCTGTGCGCTCATCTGTGTGTTTGCATTGTCCGCCATCGGGTACGGGTCCTCCTCCGGCGCGACGCGCTTCCACACCTCGCGGCACGCTTCATAGTCGCAGGCGCAAGGCTTTTTCATTTCCGTCATGTTCTTCTTCCCCTTTCCGGAACGGTTCTCGTCTCTATCCTATGCATGCATTTTTCAGGCGTGCAGAGCCGATATTTCCCTATTTCCCGCAGGGAAAAAGAAAATCTTGAAAATCGCACCTCTCTCGTTGATTTTTTCCATTTTTTCTGGTAAACTACATTTGTTTTGTATTTTTGCACATTTTGTTGCATTTGCAACTTTTCATTCTCTGCCATCCGGTCCATACTAAAGACAAGCAATGGCAGTTTCTGTAAGGAGGTCTTCTTTTCATGCTGGAACTGAAGCACATCACCTATACCGTCTCCACCCCTGAGGGAGAGCAGACGATCTTAAACGACATTTCCATCGACATTCCTGACCGCAAGCTCATCGTCTTCACCGGCCCCAACGGCGGCGGCAAGACGACGCTCGCCAAGGTCATCATGGGCCTTGTCACGCCGACGGGCGGCCAGATCCTCTTCAACGGTCAAGACATCACGCACCTTGGCATCACCGAGCGTGCTCGGCTCGGCATCAGCTACGGCTTTCAGCAGCCGCCGCGCTTCAAGGGGATCACGGTGCGCAACCTTCTGACCATCGCCTCGGGCGATGCAAACCTCAGCAAGGACAAGTGCTGCAAGTACCTCACGCAGGTAGGCCTCTGCGCCAACGACTATCTCGACCGCGAGGTCGACGTCTCCCTCTCCGGCGGCGAGGTCAAGCGCATCGAGATCGCAACGCTCCTTGCCCGCGGCAGCGAGCTGATGATCTTCGACGAGCCTGAGGCCGGCATCGACCTGTGGAGCTTCGCCCGCCTGACTGAGACGTTCGAGCAGCTGCGCCAGCGCGAGCTTGCGACGATGATCATCATCTCGCATCAGGAGCGCATCATCCAGCTCGCCGACGAGATCGTCGTCGTGGGCGGCGGCGAGCTCAAGCACCGCGGCAGCACAGAAGAAATTTTTCCGCTCATCATGGCGGACACGCTGGGCTCCTGCCCGGTGCTGAACAAGTAAGGAGGTAGTACACAATATGATCACCGAAATCGACGCTTCCCTGCTTGAAAAGATCGCCGACCTGACGGGCAAGCCCGTCGGCGCGTTCAACATTCGAAAGGACAGCGGATGCGAGGCGCGCCAGTCCACCGAGCACATCGCCATCGACCCGCAGCCCGAGGGTAAAAGCGGCATCATCATCCGCATCAAGGACGGCACGAAGGGCGAGCAGTGCCACATCCCCGTCATCATCAGCAAGAGCGGCGTGACCGAAATGGTCTACAACGACTTCTACGTCGGCGAAAACTGCGACGTCGACATCGTCGCAGGCTGCGGCATCCACAACTCCGGCTGCAACGAGAGCCGCCACGACGGCGTCCACACGTTCTACGTCTCCAAAAACTCCCACGTGCGCTATGTGGAAAAGCACTACGGCGAGGGCGACGGCGAGGGTTCTCGCGTGATGAACCCCACCACGATCGTCTACCTTGACGAGGGCGCGAGCATCCAGATGGAGACCGTGCAGATCCGCGGCATCGACTCCACCGTGCGCAAGACGAAGATCGTCTGCGGCAAGGGCGCCGAGGCCGTCATCACCGAGCGCCTTCTCACTCACGGCAAACAGCACGCCGAGAGCGACATGGAGATCGAGCTCAACGGCGAAGATGCGCGCGGCCGCGTCATCTCCCGCTCTGTTGCGCAGGATGAGTCCAAGCAGATCTTCCACCCCGTGGTCGTCGGCAACAGCAAGTGCTTCGGCCATGTGCAGTGCGACTCGATCATCATGGGCAAGGCCACGATCGAATCCATCCCCGCCATCACCGCGAATTCGACCGACGCGCAGCTCATCCACGAGGCTGCCATCGGCAAGATCGCAGGCGACCAGCTCTTAAAGCTCCAGACCTTGGGTCTCACCGAGGAGGAGGCCGAAGACACGATTCTCAAGGGCTTCCTCGCCTGAAAAATTTGATAGGAACCGACGAAAAAGCGCGACGCCCGAGATCGGGCATCGCGCTTTTTCTGTTGCTGTGTTAGTTCAATCGGTGAAATCAGGATAACCGTCTTTGAGAGACTCATCGTAGATCGCACGCTCGCCGCCGATGAATTTGGGACGCGTCCGCGCGGCCAGCACAATGGCCTGACCGATGCGGTTCTGCTTCAAGCGAACGGGAACGGCGACCTTTTTGAGGTGCATGCCGATCAGCGTGCCGCCGATGTCAAGTCCGGCGTCGGCGTGTATCTCTTCGAGCGCCACGGGATGGCGGAACGCTTTGTACGCGGCCGTCGCAAACGAGCTGCCCGCCTTGGGCTGAGGCAGGACGTTGACGATCTCGCCGTTCGGCACAGCCTCGTGCTCCACGATCAGCGCGCGGTTCAAATGCTCGCAGCACTGGGCGGCAAGATACACGCCCATGGGCGAAAATACGCTGGAGAGCCCTCGGAAGATGGCGTCCGCCACCTCCGGCGTCGACCAGCTGCCGACCTGATGGCCCACGACCTCGCTCGTGCTGCAGCCGATGACGACGATCTGTCCGCGGCGCAGATGTGCGATCTCCGCAAGCTCGCGCGCCGCCTCTGCCGCCTCCTGCTCCGCCTGTTCCACCAGACGATGATTTTCTACCTCATGTACGATTCCCGCCATGATCTGACACCTCTTTAGAAATTTATTATGCCAGCTTCTCCGTCACCTTGGCGCGCTCAAGCACCGTGACCAGCAGCACGCCGACCACGAGGCCGACCGCACCCTGGAAGATGTTGCCGGGGATGCTTGCCGCAGCGGCAAGGCCCTTGCCCAGCAGGAGAGAAGCGTAGCCGAAATAGCCGAGCACCATGATGATCTCGCTCACAACGCCGCCGGCGATGCGGGAGGTCGCAGTGCGGCCCATCTTTTCATACATCAGCGCAGCGACCAGCGCCATCACGCCCTTGATGACCAGGGTGCCCGGAGCGTAGTGCGCATAGCCGAGGAAAATGTCTGCCAGCATCGAGCCGATGCCGCCCGCCGCAAAGCCATACCAGGGGCCCAGCAGCCAGCCGGACAGCAGCACGAAGCAGTCGCCCAGGTTCACATAGCCCTGCATCGGAGAGGGGATCTGCACGACCATCGTCGCCACGCAGACAAGCGCCGCAAGCAGTGCGGCAAGGACAAGCTTTCTGATCTTTTTATCGTTCATGATTGGGTGCTCCTTTGTTTTGGTTGTTGGCCGTATTATATCCCGTCCTGGTATTATTCATATAGTCAAAACAAAACAAATTATGCAGACCAGATTTGCCCTAAGCTGGAAAAAAACGGCGCAGCCAGAGCTGCGCCGCACATTGGGAAGGATTTAGTCCTCCTTGGTCTCCTCGGCTTCGGAAGGCTCCTTGGGTTCCTCCGCAGCGGGCGCTTCCTCTTCCGCGTCCTTCTCGATGGTCACCTCGATGATGGGCTCCTGCGCCTTCTTGGCAGCGGCAGCCTCAGCCTTGGCGGCCTCGTAAGCGGCGAGCTTCTCCTGAGAGGCCTTGATGGCCGCGACGATATCGGCGACCGCTTCGGGCGCGTCACCCTCGAGCGTGGAGACATACCACTCGCCGATGGCGCGGTAGTTCTTGTCCATGCTGCGGCGCTCAGATGCCATCTCATACTCGGTCTTGGCCTTATCGGCAACGGCATTTGCCTTTTCACCGGCAACGGCCGCGACCTGCTGTGCCTTCTCAGTCGCCACAAACGCGACGTCCTGAACCTTCTTGCTGAAGTTATCGAAAAATGCCATAATACTTTCTCCTTTCAAACCGTGTCCTCGGGTTTGTTATTGACAGTATAAGCTACCGTGGCTTTCATTTCAATGGATAATTTACGACAAAAGTATAAATTTTTTGTGACAGCGTTCACTTTTTCTCGACCCAGCCCTGCGCGCAGCCGACGGCGCGCTTCCAGCCGCGGTACAGCTCCTCACACTCGTACTGCGCCCGCTCGGGGGTGAAGACGCGCTCGCTGCACCGGAGAGTGCTCAGCTCGTCCAAGTCTTTCCACACGCCCGCGGCCAGACCCGCGAGCGATGCCGCGCCAAACGCCGTCGTCTCGACCATCGCGGGCCGGTCGACCGGAATGCGCAGCAAATCCGCCTGAAACTGCATCATCAAATCGCTGACGCTCGCGCCGCCGTCAACACGCAGAAGGGAGATCTCGCAGCCGGCGTCCTGCCGCATGGCGGTCATCAGGTCGGTGACCTGATAGGCGATGGATTCGAGCACTGCGCGGGCGAAGTGCGCCTTCGTCGTGCCGCGCGTGATGCCCACGACGCAGCCGCGCGCATACATATCCCAATACGGCGCACCGAGGCCCGTGAACGCGGGCACTAAGTATATACCGCCGCTGTCAGGGACGGATTCGGCCAGAATGTCGCACTCGTGCGAGGTCGAAATGACTTGCAGCTCGTCGCGCAGCCATTGAATGGCCGAGCCCGCGTTGAAGACGCTGCCCTCGAGCGCGTAGGTCGTCTCGCCGTTCAGGCTCCAGCCCACCGTCGTCACCAGTTCCGCGCGCGAGCGCACCGGCGCGCCGCCGACGTTCATCAGCGTGAAGCAGCCCGTGCCGTAGGTGTTCTTCGCCTGTCCGCGCGTAAAGCAGCCCTGCCCGAACAGCGCCGCCTGCTGGTCACCCGCCGCGCCACAGATCGGCACGCCCGCGAGCTCTTCGAGCCCTTCGATGCCCTCCGCCACCGTGCCGTAGACTTCGGAGTTGGACACGGGACGCGGCAGAATGTTCATCGGAATGTCCAGCAGCGCGCAGAGCTCTTCATCCCACGAAAGCGTGTGGATGTTGAAGAGCATCGTGCGGCTGGCGTTCGAGTAGTCCGTCACGTGGACCTTGCCGCCCGTCAGCCTCCAGATGAGCCATGTCTCCACCGTACCGAATAAAATTTCGCCGCGCTCGGCCCTTTCCCGTGCGCCGGAGACGTGGTCGAGCAGCCACTTGATCTTCGTCGCGGAAAAGTAGGCGTCGATGTGCAATCCCGTTTTCTCGGCCACAAGCTCGCTCACGCCGCGCTTTTCGCGAAGGGCATCCGCGATGTCCGCCGTGCGGCGGCACTGCCAGACGATGGCGTTGTGGATGGGCTCGCCCGTCGCGCGATCCCAAAGAATCGTCGTCTCGCGCTGGTTCGTGATGCCGATCGCCGCGACCGCGCGGCCAAGGCCCGATTCGCGCAAGGCCTGCGCGGCAACGGCGCGCTCGCTCTCCCAGATCTCGTTCGGGTCGTGCTCGACCCAGCCGGGCTGCGGATAATACTGCTGAAACGGCTGCTGCGCGTGTCCGCCGACGCTGCCGTCGCGCCCGAACAGAATGGCGCGCGAGCTGGTCGTCCCCTGATCGAGCGCCAAAATATACCGCTGCATGAAGATACCCCCTTGTTCATTTGGACCGCCTTATGCTATACTAATGAATAAGATTATATCATGCAGGAGGGTTTTGCGCCATGGCTATTTGCAGGGAATTTTACTTCCCCTCGTCGGACGGCTCCTCGCGCATTCACGCGGCGGAGTGGACACCCGAGAGCGGTGAGATCATCGGCGTTTTACAGATCGCGCACGGCGTGGCGGAATACGGCATGCGCTACGCACCGTTTGCCGAATTCATGACCGAGCACGGCTTTGCCGTCGTGGCGAACGACCACCTCGGCCACGGCCTTTCCGCCGAGAAGGACGCCGACACGCTCTATTTCGGCCCGCGCGACGGCTGGAAGCATGTTGTGGACGACATGTACGCCCTGCGCTGCCGCACGAAGGAAAAATATCCCGATGTTCCCTATTTTCTCATGGGCCACTCGATGGGCTCGTTTTTAACGCGCACCTATCTCATCCGCTACCCCGGCACCGTTGACGCCGCCATCATCATGGGCACGGGGCATCAGTCCCCCGCGATCGTCGCGGGCGGGCGCGCCATCGCCAAGGCCGCGGGCAAGCGCCACAGCTTCCAGGCGCACTCTCCGCGGGTGGAGGCGCTGGCTTTCGGTGCTTACAACAAGGCGTTCGCGCCCAACCGCACGGAGGTCGACTGGCTCAGCGTGAGCGACAACAATGTCGGCGCCTACATTGCCGACCCTCTCTGCGGTCAGAAAGCGAGCATCGGGCTCTTCTACGAGATGCTCGGCGGCATCCGCTTCATCAGCACGCCGAAAAACATCGCGTCGATGAACCGCAACACGCCCATTCTCTTCATCTCCGGCGACAAGGACCCTGTCGGCGAGATGGGCAAGGGCGTCAGGCGCGCATACGAGGCCTTCCGCCGCGCCGGCATGCGCGACGTGGAGCTGAAGCTCTACAAGGGCCTGCGGCACGAGATTCTGAACGAAGACTGCCGTGCCGTGGTCTATAACGACCTGTGGAGCTGGATCGAAAAACATTTATGAATAAAGTCAGGAAGGCGAACCGTCAGGCGGTTCGCCTTCTTTTACTTCGGAGCAACGTTCGCGGCGTCAAAGCGTCGATATCGTGCGTCGTGAGCAGGACGCGCGCGGTCAGGATGCCGTCAAGCGTGACGAGGAACACCGCCAGCGCCGCGGCCCACTCTGGAAGCAGTGCGGCATAGCCCTCCAGAACCGGCTGCACATACCGCACGGCGAGCATCGACAATATTCCCCAGCAGATGGAAAACGGCAGGCAGATGCGGCCGTTCACGTCGCATTTGGTCGAAGAATAGTCCCAGAACTGCACTTGAAACAGCCTTTCATAGCCCCAGTGCACGGCGTATTCCATCGCCGTCGCCGCGAGCATACCGAGCAAGATCTGCTCCCACGCGCCGGGGAGCTTTTCCGCCCCCAGCAATAAAATCGTGACCATTGCAAAGCCGTACACCGGACACAGCGGCAGGAACACGAAGCACCGCCGCAGCCGGTGGCTCGATCTCGTCGCTGCGGCGAAGAGCTTTTCCAAGCAATAGCCCAAAAAGCTGTAAGCAAACCAGTACCAGATATGATCCATTTCTTCCTCCGCGTCCGTTTTTTTCAGTATGGCTCGCGCGGATGGAAAAATGCGTGCCGCGCGCGTTGCAAAGCGCGGCGAATCATGGTAAAATGACAAAAAAACGACAGGAGAACACAACTATGCCTGATACCTGGGAAGCTCTGGAACACGACTGTAAAAATTGCCGCGAATGCTCGCTGTGGGAGACGCGCACGAACGTCGTCTTCGGCGTCGGCAATCAGAATGCTGAAGTTTTATTCATCGGCGAAGGCCCCGGCGCGAACGAGGACGCGCAGGGCGTGCCATTCGTCGGCAGGGCCGGTCATCTGCTCGACGACATGCTTGAGATCATCGGCCTCAAGCGCGACGATGTGTATATCGCGAACATCGTCAAATGCCGCCCGCCGGAAAACCGCGACCCGCTCGGCGTGGAGCAGGACGCCTGTATCGGCTATCTTCGCCGTCAGGTCGCGCTGCTGCGGCCGAAGATCATCGTCTGCCTCGGGCGCATCGCGGCCATGCGCATCATCAAGCCCGACTTCAAGATCACGCGCGAGCACGGGCAGTGGTTCGAAAAGAACGGCTTTCAGATGATGGCCGTGTATCACCCCGCGGCACTGCTGCGCGATCCGCGCCGCAGGCCCGAGTCGTTTGAGGATTTCAAGGGCTTACAGCAGAAGATCAATGAGCTTTGCGAACACACCCATGCCGTTTCCTAATGCAAATAGCATACTTTTCGGTGCTGTGCCCTGCCAAATTCCTACATAAATAGTGTTTTTTGGATAAAAATGCTATTGACGGCCATTTTTGTGTGTGCTATATTACTACCATCCTTTTTGAAAGGACTTGGAGCTTGAGTGATGAAGACTGTTGTAAGCAACGTTGCATATCGCTTTTACTATTACTCTTACTTTTACTTTAAGGACAAGGTAAGAGCGATTTGTGATGCCCGTAGCTGAAAGGTCTTTCGAACCAACACTTGAAGGTCACTTCAAAAAGAGTTGAGTCAAGGAACCCGCCGTATGGACCACAAGTCCTTACAGCGGGTTTTATTGTTATCAGCGAGAAATAAAAATTGGAGGAAAAAAAGCATGAACACCAAACGCATCATTTCTCTTGTTGCCTCTCTTGCCCTCGTTCTCAGCCTGAGCGTGGGTCTGACCGGCTGCGGCGATAAGGCCGCACAGGACGACAATCAGGGCAGCACCGACGGCGAAGGCACGAAGTACACCGTCGGCATCTGCCAGCTCGTGCAGCACGAGGCACTCGACGCTGCCACCCAGGGCTTCATCGACGCGCTGAATGAGGCTCTGCCCGGCCAGGTCGAATTCCAGAACAAGAACGCTTCCGGCGACAACGCCAACTGCTCCACCATCGTCAACGGCTTCGTTTCCGACGGCGTTGACCTCATCATGGCGAACGCCACCGGCGCGCTGACCGCCGCCGCTGCCGCCACGAGCGACATTCCCATCCTCGGCACCTCCATCACCGCTTACGGCGTCGCGCTCGACCTCGATGACTTCAACGGCACTGTCGGCGGCAACATCTCCGGCACCTCCGACCTCGCTGACCTCGAGGCTCAGGCCAACATGATCACCGAGTGGTTCCCCGATGCCACGAAGGTCGGCCTGCTGTTCTGCTCCGCCGAGCCCAACTCCCGCTACCAGATCGGAGAGGTCGCCAAGTGCCTCTCCGATAAGGGCATTGAAACGAAGGAATTTGCCTTTACCGACACCAACGACGTCGCTTCCGTGACCCAGTCCGCCGCCGACTACTCCGACGTTGTCTACATTCCCACCGATAACACCGCCGCTTCCAACACCGAGGCCATCGCAAACGTTCTCGTTCCCGCGGGCGTGCCTGCCATCTGCGGCGAAGAGGGCATCTGCAAGGGCTGCGGCGTCGCGACCCTCTCCATCAGCTACTATGACCTCGGCGTGACCACCGGTAAGATGGCCGCCAAGATCCTGACCGGCGAGGCCGACATCTCCGAGATGCCCATCGAGTTCACCGAGGCCACCCCGAAGTACAACGCCTCCATGTGCGAGACGCTCGGCATCGAGCCTCTCGAGGGCTACACCGCCATCGAAGAGTAATCTGATCACATCCCCCCGCAGGCAGGGACGGGCTTAGCCCGTTCCTGCCTCAACAAGAGATAGGAGGAGAGAACCCATGAGTTTTCTTTCGTCGCTGATGAACGCCCTGCCCGGCGCTGCCGCACAGGGTCTCGCCTGGGGCATTATGGCCATCGGCGTTTACATCACCTTCCGCATTCTGGACGTGGCGGACCTGACCGTCGACGGCTCGCTGGCAACCGGCGGCGCTGTCTGCGTCATGCTGATCCGCGGCGGCTTCAATCCCTGGATCGCCCTGCTGTGCGCGATGCTCGCCGGTATGCTGGCAGGCCTCGTCACCGGTCTTTTCCACACGCGCTGCGGTATTCCGGCCATTCTCGCCGGTATCCTGACGCAGCTTGCGCTGTATTCGATCAATCTGCGCATCATGGACAGCAAGGCAAACCAGGCACTCAGCGTTGATAAATATCCGCTGCTGCTTTCGCAGCGCTATGTGCGCGAGCTCTCGATGAACAATCCCCTGCCGCTGCTGCTTCTCTTCACAGCCGCGGTCATCGCCATCCTGTACTGGTTCTTCGGCACGGAGAAGGGCAGCTCGCTGCGCGCGACCGGCGCAAACCCCCACATGGCGCGCGCACAGGGCATCAACACGAACTCGAATATCGTGCTTGGCCTGATGGTCTCGAACGGTCTTGTCGCCCTCTCCGGCGCGCTGCTGGCGCAGTATCAGGGCTCGAGCGACATCAACATGGGCCGCGGCGCCATCGTCATCGGCCTTGCCGCCGTCATCATCGGTGAGGTCATCTTCGGCAAGATCTTCACGAACTTCGGCCTCACGCTGCTGGCCGTTTCCATCGGCGCGATCATCTACTACATCGTGCTCCAGATCGTGCTGCAGCTCGGTCTGAACACCAACGACTTAAAGCTCATCACGGCGCTGATCGTGGCGGTCTTCCTCGCCATCCCCTACTGGAAGAGCAAGATGTTCCGCCGCAAGGTGCAGCCCCAGAGCGCAAAGAACGGAGGCAATGGCCATGCTTGAACTCAAGGAACTTTATAAGACCTTCAACCCCGGCACCATCAACGCCAAGACCGCGCTGAACGGCCTGAGTCTGACGCTGAACGACGGCGACTTCGTCACCGTCATCGGCGGCAACGGCGCGGGCAAGTCCACGATGCTCAACGCCACCGCCGGCACGTTCTTTGTCGACTCCGGCAAGGTCATCATCGACGGCTCCGACGTCACGAACCTGCCCGAGCACAAGCGCGCGGCATTCATCGGCCGCGTGTTCCAGGACCCGATGATGGGCACCGCCCCCTCGATGTGGATCGAAGAGAACCTCGCCCTCGCCGCCCGCCGCGGCCAGCGCCGCGGTCTTTCCTGGGGCGTGACGAAGGAGGAAAAGGAGCAGTACCGCGAGCTGCTCGGCGGTCTCGGCCTCGGCCTTGAGTCCCGCCTGACCACGAAGGTCTCGACGCTCTCCGGCGGCCAGCGCCAGGCGCTCACGCTGCTGATGGCAACGCTCAAGCGCCCCAAGCTGCTGCTGCTCGACGAGCACACCGCGGCGCTCGACCCGAAGACCGCCGCCAAGGTCATGGAGCTCACTGACCGCATCGTGCGCGAGGGCCAGCTCACCACGCTGATGATCACGCACAACATGCGCGATGCCATTCAGTACGGCAACCGCCTCATCATGCTGCACGACGGCCACGTCATCCTCGACATTGCGGGCGAGGAGAAGAAGAAGCTGACCGTGCCCGATCTTCTTGAGCAGTTCACGAAGGCCAGCGGCGACGAGTTCGCCAACGACCGCGCGATCCTCTCCTGAGTTTTCCCTCTCTCCCCTACAACAAAAAAAGAGCTCGGACTTCAAAAGTCCGAGTTCTTTTCTTATCCTTTTTTACGCCTCCCGCAGCACGACCTCGACAATGCCGACGTCATCGGTATCGGGGTAGAAGTTCACTTGCCACGGCTCGGTAAAGCCGGGGTCGACCTCCTCCTGCACAGACCGCACCATGTCGCGGATGCCGTCACGGTCTGCGGTGAAGTACGTGAAGCGCACGGCGATGCGGCTGAGCGCGCCCTCGCGCGCCGTCAGGCGCAGAAGGTCAGGCAGCGCCTCGGTGCTCGTCGCGGTGACAATGCCCGCCTGCTCCTCCGCCGTGCGGCGGTAGCCGAGGTGCACGTGCATCTCGTAATAGGCGCGCTCCTGCGTGTCGGTGTAGCTGATGTAGTCAAGAAGATACGCTCCCAGTGCCGTCTCCTCCTGCACCTCCTTACAGGCCTGCTCGGCCATGGCCGCGGCGTCTTCCTCGCTGTAAATACGCACAACGCCTTCCTCGCTGTGCTCGCCAAGGAGCAGCAGCAGCGCATTGACGAGGTCCTGATAGCTGTCGGCGCGCAGGGTGTCCGCACCCTCGTTTTCCCAGTAAACCTCGCTGTGTGGCGCGGAGACGCTGTAGGAACGCTCAAGCACGACATTGCCGCCGCAGCCCGAGAGCGTCAGGCAGAGCGCCAGCGAAAGCAGAATGAACTTTTTGCGCACGGCGCTCCCCCCTTCGATGAAATGTCTCTTTCTCAGTAGCCGAGCGGCTCGTCGACGAGCACGACCTCGGTCTCGCAGCTGCGGATGGCCTCCCACAGCACGACAAGACCGCGGCAGATGCGCTGCGGGCTCTTGCAGTCGTAGCAGCGGTCGCCGTTCACGGCGCAGGGCGTCTTCACGCCGAGGCGCTGCGCGTTTTTCGGTGCAGCAATGTTGCGGGCGCGCCAGAGCGCTTCGTCATAGGTCGGCGCGATCTTGTTGCTGCCGACGACGAACCACACCCTCTTGTGCCCATAGAGCGACGAGGACACACGGTTGCCCGTGCCGTCGATGTTGATGATCTCGCCCGTTTCGGCAAGGCCGTTGGCCGAGAGCAGATAGTTGTCACACGTCGAGGCGTTTTTGAGCACCTCGGCGGCGCTCATGCCGTCCGGCACGTTCCAATGGCTGAACATCGTGTTATGCTTGCCGAGGCTTTCAAAAAGCCCCATCTGAGAGAGCGTCATGCTGCCGCCGAACGACACGCTCTCTCCGTCGATCTGCGCGTTCAGATAGTCCGCCGCTTCCTTCGCCGTCGCGAAGGCGGACACCTTGAACCCGCGTTCCTCGAGATTCTTCTCCACCGTCGTAAGATCCATTCCTGCGTCCTCCTTGTATCCCGATATTCTTAGAGACCCTGCGGGTCGTATTCGCCAAAGCCCTCGCCAAGCACCTCGCTCGCGTCGCAGACGATGAAAAAGGCATCGGGGTCGAGTTCCTTGATATAGCGTTTGATGGAAACAGCCTCCTTTTTGCGCACCGCACAGAAAAGGAGCGGACGCTCCGCGCCCGTGTAGCCGCCCTTGCCGTTCAGGAGCGTCACACCCATGTCGCGCCGCAGCATCTCCTGCATGATCTCCTCATACTTGTCGCTGATGATGTAGGCGACCTTTGCCGTGTTCTGGCCGTAGACGACCAGATCGAGCACCTTCGTCGTGATGTAGAGTGCCAGCGCACCGTAGAGGGCGTTATTCAGGCTGCGGAACACCGCGGCGTAGATCAGGATGATCGTCAGGTCGATGCCAAGGCAGATGTTGCCGATCGACAGGCGCTCAACGTGCGACCGCACGATCCACGCGCCAAGCTCCGAGCCGCCGGTCGTCGTCTCCTCGCGGAATAAAAGTCCCGAGGCGATACCGAGCGTCACGCCGCCGTACAGGCACGCAAGCAGCGGGTCCATGGGCGCAAACTCGTGGATGGCCGCGACAACGTCGATCAAAATGGAGCTCAGCGTCATCGTGTAGATGGACTTGCACAAAAATGCGAAGCCGAATTTTTTAAGTCCCACGATAAAAAGCGGCACATTGAGCACGATGACCATCGTACCGACCGGCAGAATGGGTGCAAAAAAGTTAATGATCTGCGAAATACCCGTAAAGCCGCCGACCGTAAAGCCATTCGGTGCATAGAACCAATCGAACGACAAGGCATACAGCACGCAGGCAAGCGTGACAATGATATAGCTTTTCACCTGCTCGCGCAGTTTTTTATTTTTCATAAATTTTCTCCCCTCATATGTTTCTCTCAGGCTTCCGACGTCAAATCAGCGAGAGCTGCTTGTCGTCGCTGTCCTCCGTCTTGAGCAGCGCGCCCGTCGCGGGAATGCTGCGGCCGCGGTAGCGGGCAAGGTCGGTGATGCCGGTCTCCTCTGGGAAGCGCACCGTGTCGAGCACGTACTTCTTTTTGAGCGTCAAAAGCGCGACGCCCTGCGTTGTGCGCGTCGTCTTCACACCGAGAAGCGCCGTATTCACGATCAGCACGCGCGGCTCTGTCGAATAGACGGCGATTTCGCGGTCTTCCTTGAGATGCAACAGCGCTTTGAGCGGGCTCTTGTCGCTGTAGGCGCCGGTCAGGCGGCGGCGGTTCGAGGTCGTCTTGTAGGCGGACAGCTCGACCTTCGCGGCCTTACCGTTTTCGAAGAAGAAGATCATATAGCCGCTGTAGTCGCCGGGAAGCACCATGCCCATGACGCTCTCGCCCTCGGCCATGCCGAGCTTCGCGGGTAAGTAGTCACCCAGCTGGCTCGCCTTGCCGTCGGCAAAGTCGCTCGCGCGCGTCTTGTAGACCTGCGCCTTATCGGTGAAGAACATCAGCTCGGCGGCGTTGGAGCTCTCCACGCTCATGCTGAGCGCGTCGTCCTCCTTGAACTTCTGCTCGCCGGACATGCGAAGTGACTGCGGCGTGATCTTTTTGAAGTACCCGTGCTGCGATAAAAACAGCGTCACGGGATAGTCCTCGATGGCGTCCTCCTCGCTCTCGGCGTCCTCGGCATAGTCGTAGAGGATGCCGGTGCGGCGGGGCTCGGCGTACTTTTTGCGCACATCCTCAAGCTCGGTCACGATGATCTTGCGGATGCGCGACGGGCGCGCGAGCGTATCCTCGAGGTCTTCGATCTCCGCCTCGAGCGACGCCGTCTCCTCCACGCGCTTTAGGATATACTCGCGGTTGATGTTGCGCAGCTTGATCTCGGCGACATATTCCGCCTGGATCTGGTCGATGCCGAAGCCGATCATCAGGTTCGGCACGACGTCGGCCTCCTTTTCCGTCTCACGGATGATCTTGATGGCCTTGTCGATGTCGAGCAAGATGCGTTTAAGGCCCTTTAAGAGGTGCAGCTTGTCCTGCCGCTTTTTGAGCACGAAGTACACGCGGCGCTTGACGCTCTCGGTGCGCCACGCGCACCACTCGTCTAAAAGCTCGCGCACGCCCATCACGCGCGGCATGCCGCCGATGAGCACGTTGAAGTTGCACGACGCCGTATCCTGCAGTGTCGTCGCCTTGAAGAGCTTCTGCATCAGCTTGTCGGGGTCAGCACCGCGCTTTAAGTCGATCGTCAGCTTGAGACCGGAAAGGTCGGTCTCGTCACGCATGTCGGAAATTTCCTTGACCTTGCCCGCCTTGATGAGTTCGGCGACCTTGTCCATGATGGCCTCGGTCGTGGTGGTGTAGGGAATTTCATAAATTTCGATGAGATTTTCTTTTTTGTCGTAGCGCCAGCGGGCGCGCACCTTTATGCCGCCGCGGCCGGTGTTGTAGATGTCCTCGATGGCGCGCGGGTCGTACAGGACCTCGCCGCCGGTCGGGAAGTCGGGCGCGAGCAGCGTTTCGCTGATGCGCACCTCAGGATTTTTCAAAAAGGCGATCGTCGTGTCGCAGACCTCGCCCAAGTTAAAGCCGCACAGCTGGCTCGCCATGCCGACCGCGATGCCCTGGTTGGCCGAGACCAGGATATTCGGGAACGTTGTTGGCAGCAGCGCCGGCTCTTTCATCGAGTTATCGTAGTTGTCGACAAAATCAACGGTGTCAGAGTCGATGTCGCGGAAGAGCTCGGCGCAGATGGGCGCGAGCTTCGCCTCGGTGTATCGGCTGGCCGCCCACGCCATGTCGCGCGAATAGACCTTGCCGAAGTTGCCCTTCGAGTCGACGAACGGGTGCAGCAGCGCGCCGTAGCCCTTGGAAAGGCGCACCATCGTGTCGTAGATCGCGGCGTCGCCATGGGGGTTTAAGCGCATCGTCTGTCCGACGATATTCGCGCTCTTCGTGCGCGCGCCGGTGAGAAGCCCCATCTTGTACATCGTGTAAAGGAGCTTTCGGTGCGAGGGCTTGAAACCGTCGATCTCCGGAATGGCACGCGAGACGATGACGGACATCGCGTAGGGCATGTAGTTCGTTTCCAGTGTCTCGGTGATATTCTGCTCCACCACATCCGCGTGGAGGCCCATGACGTTCGGGTCCGCGCGGCGGTGGGTCTGCTTGGGTGTTTTGTCGCTTTTCTTCATTCGGATACCTCAAAATTGCTCCGGCGGCAATATGGCCGCCGATCATACTATTTCTAATATATCCTATCACACTTTTTTATGCTCTGCAACACCGCGGAGGAAGAGAAAATTGCCGCAAAACGCCATTTTTTCGCCAAAGGCGCACAAAACCGGCACGGCAGCGCATATTGACAAAATCGCGGCGCAGAGTGTACGATGCAGATACCCCAACAGGTATGGAGGCCAAACGATGAAACAGTGTATGGACGCCGACAATCTGCACCGTCGGCTCAAAAAGATCATCGGCCAGGTGCAGGCCATCGACCGCATGGTGGACGAGGACGTCCCCTGCGAGGATATTCTTGCGCAGATCAACGCGGCCAAATCCGCGCTGCACGGCTGCGGCAAGGTCGTTCTCGAGGGGCACATCAAGCACTGCGTGCGTGACGGCATCGGGCACGGCGACGCGGACAAAACGATCGAGAGCTTTACGAAAGCGGTCGAGCGCTTTTCGAACATGGGCTGAGCAGGTTTTTCCCCTCTCGCGCCCGTTTTCAGCAGAATTACATGAAAGAAGAGAAGCAGTTTTGTGCTGCTTCTCTCTTTTTGCACGCTTTATAACCTATACCTCCATATGTATAATAAGCCCATACCCCCTATGTTACAGAAAGGAGTCACTTCCGTGAAACTGGCAACGGAAAAGCTGGAGCATTTTTTAGAGCTGGGCGGCACAAAAAAAAGATATCACACTGCTCGTGATCTCCGGCATCGCGCTGATCGTCAGCATTTTTGATCTCGTCCCCTTACCGTTCGACGCCTCGTGGGCCGCGATCATCCTCTGCGGCATCCCCATCATATTAGAGGCCGTCATCGGCCTTGTCACGGCGTTCGACATCAAGGCAGACGTGCTCGTCTCGCTCGCGCTGATCGCGTCGGTCTGCATCGGCGAAGTCTTCGCCGCGGGTGAGGTCGCGTTCATCATGCAGCTCGGCGGTCTTCTCGAAGAGCTGACCGTCGCCCGCGCCCACGCGGGCATCGAAAAGCTCGTCCATCTGACACCGCAGACCGCGCGCGTCATCACCGGCGGAAAGGAAACAGCCGTCCCCACCGAGGCCGTCAAGGTCGGCGACCTGCTGCGCGTGCTGCCCGGCGAGACCATCCCTGTCGACGGAGAGATCGTATCGGGCCAGACATCTGTGAATCAGGCCGTTATGACGGGTGAATCGCTGCCGGTCGACAAGGGCGTCGGCGACGAAGTCTCCTCCGGCACGGTCAACCAGTTCGGCGCTTTCGAGATGAAGGCCACAAAGGTCGGCGAGGACAGCTCCATCCAGCGCATGATCCGCCTTGTCCAGTCCGCCGACGCTGGCAAGGCCAAGATCGTCGGCCTTGCCGACCGCTGGGCGACGTGGATCGTTGTCATCGCGCTGACTGCCGCGGCACTGACGTGGATAATTTCCGGTGAGATCATCCGCGCGGTGACGATTCTGGTCGTCTTCTGCCCCTGCGCGCTCGTGCTGGCCACGCCGACCGCCATCATGGCCGCCATCGGCAACGCGAGCAGGCACGGCTTTCTGGTCCGCGAGGGCGACGCGCTTGAGCGCCTCGCCGCCGTGAAGAAGATCGCCTTCGACAAGACCGGCACGCTGACCTACGGCACGCCGAAGGTCGTTCTGGTGCACAGCGCGTTGCCCTCCCTCTCCGATAACGAGCTCTACCGCCTCTGCGCCGCGGCGGAGCGCTATTCTGAGCACCCGCTCGGCAAGGCCATCACCCGCTGCTGTCAACAGGAGACGGGTGAGGCGTTGGGCGATGCCGAAAACTTCCAGATGGTGCCGGGGCGCGGCGTGGGCAGCGACATCGCCGTGGACGCCGCGGATATCGCGCTCGTCGACGACGAGGTCAAGGAGCTGCCGCACCTCATCGCGCTCTCCAAGCGCATGATGCGCACCATCAAGCTCAATATAACATTCTCGCTCACGCTCAACTTCATCGCCATCGTGCTCGCCATCACCGGCACACTGAACCCTGTTGTCGGTACGCTGGTCCATAACGCAGGCAGCGTGCTTGTCATCACAAACTCGGCCCTGCTGCTAAAATGGAGGCAAACCGCCTCGCAGAGTTTCGCGTCCGCAGACGCGAAATCTGTTTGATCGTAAATTCCGACGACAGGCGCGTCGGAATTTACTCTTTGCGCGGAGCGTGTGTCGCAGCCGCGCTGCGAGCGGCAAGGCACAAAGCGCAGCGAATCCTTTTAAAAAAGAGTGGATTGCAAAATTGCGATCCACCCTTTTTGATTTTCTTTTATTTTCTGCGCCAAACAGAGGGCATTAAGAGGACAAGCAGCGGCATGATCTCAAGCCTGCCGAGCAGCATGATGGCGCTCATCGTGAGCTTGCTGATGCCGGAGAGGAAGCCGAAGTTGCACGTCGGTCCCACTGCACCAAGGCCCGGGCCCACGTTGCTGATGGCCGTGAGCGAGGCGGTGAACGCCGCGGTAAAGTCGATGTTGTCAAGCGACAAAATCAGCGTGCCGAGCAGCATGATCGCGATATAGGCAAAGAAGAAGACCGAAACGGACGAGACAGTCTCCTCCGTCACGCGATGTCCGTCGAGCGTGATGGGGCGCACCTCGCGCGAGTGCATCACGCGCCGCAGATCACGCCGCAGCGCCTTGCACAAAAGCACGATGCGCGAGGCCTTGACGCCGCCCGCCGTAGAGCCCGCGCAGCCACCGAAAAACATCACCAGCACGAGGATACAGCGGCAGAACTGCGGCCAGAGGTCAAAATCCTCCGTGCAGTAGCCGGTCGTTGAAATGAGCGTTGTTACCTGAAAGGCCGCATTCTCGATGGCCGAGCCGATGTCGCGCCCCGTGCGCACGATCAGGTCCGCCGCGATCATCGCCGACGCGCCGACCACGACCAGCGAGTAAACGCGCAGCTCCTCGCTCTTGAGCGCCTCGCGGAAGCGGCGCGTCACGCAGAGGTAGAGGAGCGTAAAGTTCACGCTTGCGGCAAACATGAAGAAAATGAGGATCCAGTTGACAAGATGCGACTGATAATACGCGATGCTCGCATCCCGGATGGAAAAGCCGCCGGTAGAGATCGTCGTCAGCGCCGTGGTGATCGCATCGAACAGCGGAAGGCCCGCAATGCGCAGCAGCAGCGCCTCGGCCACGGTGAGCGCGATATAGATGCGGTACAGGATGCGCGCCGTCTCACCCGTGCGGGGGCGTAGCTTTGTGCTGATGGGGCCGGGGGATTCCGCTTTCATCAGGTTCACGCTGCCCTCACTGAGCTTGGGCAGCAGCGCCAGCATCAAAACGAGGATGCCCATGCCGCCCATCCACTGCGTGAGCGCGCGCCAGAATTGGATGCCCCGCGGCAGCGACGCAGGCGACGGGAAGATGGACGCGCCGGTCGTCGTCAGGCCGGAGACGGTCTCGAAAATGGCGTCGATAAAGCTGCAGCTGCCGCTGAAAAAGTACGGCAGCGCGCCGAACACGCTCAGCGCGATCCAGCACAGCGCCACGCAGACAAAGCCGTCGCGCGGCTGAAGTCTTGTGTTGTCCGCGCGGATGAGCGAGAGCAGCACGCCCACGCCGCCGCAGATCAGCAGCGCATACAGGAACGCCCGCTGGTCCGGCCCTCCACCGAACACGCTCAGCAGCAGCGGCGGGATCATACAAAGCGCCTCGATACAGAGAATGACGCCCACGATTCTGAGAATAAGATTTTGGTTCATAATGAAACTTCCTTGCCTCAAGCAGCCGGCACATCAGCCGAGAATATCGTTGAGGTCCTGCAAAAAGAGCTTTTTCGCCACCACGATCACGCGGTCGCCCGCATGGATCTGGGAATGGCCGTTCGGGATCTCCATCCGGCCGTTGTGCACGATGGCCGCAACGAGCAGGCCGTTTCGAAAATGCAGGTCGCTGAGCGGCCGGTCGAGAAAGTGCGTGGCACTCGTCGCGGTGAACTCGACGGCCTCGATCGCGCCGCCGAGGATATAGTGCAGGCTCTCCACCGCGCTGCCCTGCGAGTTGGCAAGGCCGCGGACGTAACTTGAGATCTGGCTTGCAATGATGGCCTTGGGCGAAATGACCGTGTCGAGGCCCGTGAGGTTCACGATGTCGAGATACCCCATGCGCGACATCTTCGGCACGACCTTTTTCACGCCGTAGCGCTTGGCCGTGAGCGCCATGAGGAGGTTTTCCTCATCGCGGTCCGTCACAGCGATGAACGCGTCGCAGTGGAAAATGCCCTCGGACTCAAGCAGGTTGTGATCCGTGCCGTCGCCGTGGATGACGGTGACTTTCGGCAGCTTTTCCGCGAGCATGAGACATTTGGCCTCGTCCTTTTCCACGATCGTCACGTGCGTGCCGATGTCGGTGAGCACCCAGGCAAGGTACTGTGCGATGCGGCTGCCGCCAAGGATGCTCACGCGGCGAATGGGCGCCATGGCCCTGCCCATCGAGCGCAGCACGCGCGTCGTCTCCGCGGGCGTGCCGATGACGTACACTCGGTCGCCCGTCTGCGGGACGAACGAGCCGTTCGGCACGATGACCTCTTCCCCGCGCTTGGCCGCGCACATGAGGATGCTGTTGGGATTTTCGCGGTTGTAGTCGATGAGGGACTTGCCGACAAGGCTGTCGCTCTCTTCGGTCTGAAAGCCGATGAGCTCAACAAGTCCGCGGGCAAACGTCTCCACGCTGAACGCAGACGGCACGCGCAGAATGCGCGAAATTTCCTGCGCGGCGGCATTTTCGGGGTTGATGATCATATCAAGCCCGATCTCGCGGCGCAGGATCGGTGCATCGCGGAAATACTCGGGGTTGCGTACGCGGGCGACCGTGTGCTTCGCGCCGAGCTTTTTCGCCATCAGGCAGCAGATGAGGTTGACCTCGTCGTTTTCCGAAACGGCGATGAGAAGGTCCGCCTCGCGCACGCCCGCTTCCAAAAGGACGCTGGCGCTCGCGCCGTTGCCCTCCACACACATGACGTCGAGCATGGAGTCAACGTGGTCGAGCACGGCGCTGTTGCGGTCGATGACGACCAGATCGTGGTTTTCGCCCGTCATCTGCTCGGCGATGGCGTAGCCGACCTTACCGATACCGACAATGATGATTTTCATTTCTGTGTTTCTCCTAAATTTTCTTCAGCTTCCGCCGTGTGCTGCTTACGCAGCACCATCAAAACACTGTTGAATTCCGCCCCCATGATCAGCATGACCGAGGCGAGATACAGCCACAAAAGCAATACGATCACCGCGCCGAGCGTGCCGTAAATGACGGAGTAGCGCGCGATGTTTTCAACATAATACGAGAAAAGGAATGACAATACGAGCCACATCACGAGCGAGAACACCGCGCCCGGCCAGATGCGGTTCATCCGGTGCGACTCCTGCGCAAGGCCGTACATCATCGCGATGGGGAAGAATACGATGCCGCCGATGATAACAAAGCGCAGGCTCGACCACAGGCGGATAAAGCCGTCGCTCAGCGTGATATAGGCCGACAGGTGGCTCGACACGTAGTTCAGCACCCGCCCGCCGACGACGGACAGTCCGATGGACAAAACGACCATTAAAATCAGGCTCAGCGTATAAAGCAGGAGCTTGAACTGATAGCGCAAAAACTGCGTGGGCCGGTGCTCGCCGTAGGCCCGACGGACAGAGCCCAGAAGCGAGCTTGCCGCGCGGTAAGGAAAGTAAATGGAAAAAATCAGTGAGAACCACAAAAGCCGTGGGCTTGAATCGCGGCTGACATAAGTGAAATACTGCTCGATGATCTCGAGCGCCTCCTGCGGGATGAATGCGCGAATTTCATACAGAAAGCCGCTGATATCCACGGACATGATGCCGACTAAGTTGCTCAAAAAGATCAAAAGCGGGAAAAGCGCAAACAAAAGGTAGTATGTGAGCGCCGCACTGTCGCGGCCGACATGATGATCGAAGTACCGCCTGACCATCAGGTAGATGCCTTTCAAAAAACGGTGCCGGTCAAGATACTGCTGCAAGGGCGATGCTCACCTCCTCAAAAGTCGATTTCTCTTTAATTTATGTAGTATAGCACAGCCCATTACGAAAGGGAAGCGCAAAAGCGCACCATGACATACTTTTTACAGAAATAAAGCCGGAAAAGGGGTTGACAGCACGGGAAAATGTGCATAATATAGTACCGTTAAGTTCATACATCGTCCGGTAGGTAAGGCTACCACAAGGATACGGACTGCTGCCGCGGAGTAGTGGAGACACTATGAGAGGGTTTGAACAGGTTGCATCGAAAGCAAGGTGCCATCTAATGCAGTTTCACCGCCTCGTGATGCTAAAGCTTGAACGGTAAGGAAACTTCTTGCCAGGGGTGGGTGTTTCTTGATTGTCGCTCCCATAGCCGCGTCGCCGGACGCAGGATATGGGGGATTTTTTTATCGCAAAATTCACCTGAACACTTTGATTTGGCACTATCTTCAGAAAGGAGGAGTCGGTATGGTCGGCTTTGAAGAAATGCGCGACGAACTGCTGGAAAGAATCGAGGATCTGCTCAAGCGAAAACAATATACCGCGCTGCGCGACCTGCTTGCAGACCTGGAGCCCGCGGATATCGCCTCGCTTTTTGAAGATTTGGACGAGGACAGCATTCCCCTTTTGTTCCGGCTCCTTCCCAAAGAGCCCGCGGCGGAGGTGTTCGTCGAGCTCGATCCCGACGCGCAGGAGATGCTGATCCGCGGCTTTTCGAACACCGAGCTCAAAGAGGTCCTTGACGAGCTGTATCTGGACGATGCGGTCGACATCGTGGAGGAAATGCCCGCGAACGTCGTCAAGCGCATCTTAAAGCACGCGGACCCCGACACGCGCAAGAGCATCAATGAAATTCTCAAATACCCCGACGACAGCGCGGGCGCGCTGATGACGACGGAGTTTGTCGACTTAAAGCGCGATATGACCGTCGAGGACGCGCTCAAGCGTATCCGCCGCACCGGTACGGACAAAGAGACCATCAACGTCTGCTATGTCGTCGATCCGGCGCGCAAGCTGCAGGGTATCGTCTCGCTGCGAACGATCCTCCTCTCCGACGAGGACGACACCATCGACGAGATCATGGAGACGCACGTCATCTCTGTCTCCACGCTCGAGGATAAAGAGGACGTTGCGCAGACCTTCTCGAAGTACAACTTCATCGCCCTTCCGGTCGTCGACAAGGAAGACCGCCTCGTCGGCATCATCACGGTCGACGACGCCATCGATGTCATGGAAGAGGAGACGACCGAGGATATCGAAAAGATGGCGGCTATGCTGCCGACGGATAAGCCATACCTCAAGACGAGCGTCTGGGAGACGTACAAGTCCCGTATCCCCTGGCTGCTGCTTCTGATGGTCTCGGCCACGTTCACCGGCCAGATCATCGCCCGCTTTGAAGACGCGCTCAGCGCGTTCGCCATTCTGACGGCTTATATCCCGATGCTGATGGACACGGGCGGTAACTGCGGCTCACAGGCGAGCGTCACGGTCATCCGTGGTATCTCGCTCGACGAGATCGAATTTTCCGACCTCTTCCGCGTCATCTGGAAGGAGATCCGCGTGGCGGTCTTCTGCGGCGCCACGCTTGCCGCAGCGAATTTCGTCAAGCTCATGCTCGTCGACAAGATGCTCTTCGGCAACCCCATCACCGTTTCCGTCGCAGCAGTCATCTGCCTGACGCTCGTGGTCACGGTGTTCGCGGCCAAGGTCGTCGGCTGCACACTGCCGCTGCTCGCCAAGAAGATCGGCTTCGACCCCGCGGTCATGGCATCGCCCTTCATCACGACGGTCGTGGACGCGATCTCGCTGATGATCTACTTCAACTTTGCCTCGCTTCTTCTCGGAATCTGATAAAAATACGAAAAACTCTTTTCAATCGCGCACGAACTGTGTTATGATGCATGTTGTATGGCATCGTACGATAGGAAAAGGCGGCTGTGCCACGCACAGCCGCCTTCTTTTTTGGAGGTCATTCATGGAAGAAAAACTCAGAGAATATGCAAAGCTGCTCATTGAAGTGGGTCTGAACGTTCAAAGGGGCCAGACCGTCGTGATCCGCTGCCCGGTCGAGTGCGCATTTTTTGCGCGCCTGTGCGCCTCCGCCGCCTACGACGTCGGCTGCCGCGAGGTCGTGATGCGCTGGACGGACGACTACATGAACCGTGAGCGCTTTCTGCGCGCGGACGACTCCGTGTTCGACGTTTTCCCCGTCTGGCAGGCAGAAATGCTCAACGGCTATGCTGACGAGGGCGCAGCATTCCTCAATATCTCCGCCTGTGATCCCGAGGCGCTGCGCGGTGTAGACCCCGACCGCCTGACGCGCGCGAGCCGCAGCGAAACGGCCATCCAGCCCTATGTAAACGCTGTGATGTCTAACGGATGCCCCTGGTGCGTCGCCTCCGTCCCCATTCCGAGCTGGGCGAAGAAGGTCTTCCCAGACGCCTCCGAGGAAGAGGCGATGGGCAAGCTCTGGGACGCGATCTTCACCTCCGTCCGCATCAGCGGCAAGGGTGACGCCGTCGCGCGCTGGCGTGAGCATGTGGCGCTGCTCAAAAGCCGCATCGCAAAGCTCAACGATCTGCACTTCACCTCGCTCTATTACCAGAACTCCCTCGGCACGAGCCTCAACATCAAGCTTCCCGAGACGCACGTCTGGGCCGGCGGCGACAACACCAGCCGCACAGGCTTCCCGTTCGTCGCCAATATGCCGACGGAGGAGGTCTTCACCGCCCCGCTCAGAGACGGCATCGACGGCGTCGTTTACGCGGCGCTGCCGCTCGTGCACAACGGCAACATTATCGAAAACTTCCACTTCGTCATCAAGGACGGCAGGATCGTCGACGTGCACGCCGAAAAGGGCGAGGACATTCTGAAAGCCGCCATCGCCGAGGACGAGGGCGCGTCGTACTTCGGCGAGGTCGCGCTCGTTCCCTACGACAGCCCCATTTCAAACCAGAAGATTCTCTTCTACAACACGCTCTTCGACGAAAACGCGGCCTGCCACCTCGCCTTCGGTGAGGCGTACCCCGAGTGCGTCAAGGGCGGCGAGGCCATGAGCAAGGAAGAGCTCAAGGCCGCGGGCCTGAATGATTCCAACACGCATGTTGACTTCATGGTCGGCACCGCTGACCTTTCCATCATCGGCACGACGAAAGACGGGCGCGAGATTCCCGTGTTCGTCAACGGCAACTTTGCCCTGTAAAAAATGATACTGCGGGCGCTTGCCCGCTCACAAAGGAGAAAAACCATGTCTATGAATTTTAACCGTCTTTCCACCGATGACAAAATTCTCATCATGGAGGGCGCGCAGGTGCTCGGCGACGTCGTCGCGGGTGAAGGCACGGCGTTCTGGTACAACAGTGTTTGCCGCGGCGAGATGCAGAGCGTGCGCATCGGCAAGCGCTGCAACATTCAGGACCTCGCCCTGATCCACAACAAGGTCACCATCGGCGACGATGTGTCCGTCGGCCACTGCGCCACCGTCCACGGCGCGACCATCGGTGACCGCGTGATCGTCGGCATGGGCGCGACGGTGCTCGACGGTGCTGTCATCGGCAACGACTGCATCATCGGCGCGGGCGCTCTTGTCACGGGCAAGATGAACGCGCCGGACGGCTCGATGATCCTCGGCTCCCCGGCCAAGGTCGTGCGCGAGCTGACGGAGAAGGAAAAGGAGAGCATTCTGGCCAACGCCGCGCTCTATCTTGAAAAGAGCAAGGAATACCGCGCCCACGCCGCCAAGCAGGCGTAAGGCAAGCACAGGAGGAATACCCATATGAAAATCTTAGTCATCAACGGCGCAAACATGAACATGCTCGGCCGCCGCGAGCCGGACATCTACGGCAAGGAGGACTACGCCGCCCTCTGCGCCCGCATCTATGAGCACGCACAGAGCCGCGGTGTGGCCGTGGAGTGCTTCCAGTCCAACCACGAGGGCGCGATCATCGACGCCATTCAGGAGGCCGACACGGCGTTCGACGGCATCGTCATCAACCCCGGCGCTTACACGCATTACAGCTACGCCATCCACGATGCGCTCAAGGCCGTCAGCATCCCCGCCGTCGAGGTCCACATGTCCGACATCCAGAAGCGCGAGGAGTTCCGCCACCTGTCCGTCACCGCCCCCGCCTGCATCGCCCAGATCCGCGGACACGGGTTCGAGAGCTATACTATGGCGATCGATATGCTGGCAAAGCTCAATCCTGAGGAAAAATAAGGTTCCTGCGATAGCAGGAACACAATATTTTCCGCGCACAGCGCGGAGGGATATGCCGCCTGCGCGCGGCAAGACCACACCCCCCATTTTCTTTCCCGAGAAAGAAAACGGGCGGTGTGACCGTCCA
>ENA-OUQN01000037-OUQN01000037.1-human-gut-metagenome-genome-assembly--contig:-NODE-37-length-99574-cov-8.230790_pt1 | contig 99574 bp, 96 predicted proteins | sample MGYA00237950_ERZ548832 | MGnify/ENA primary metagenome ERZ548832 (study PRJEB26490, sample SAMN05194703) | human gut metagenome | biome: terrestrial biome; feature: human-associated habitat; material... | reverse complement strand
TCTATTGAGGCTGTTATTTGCTACTTTCCAAATAACTATACAGAAACAGAGAAGAATGCTGAGTGTTTAAAAGAACTATTCATAGGACGATCTTCTATCATAGAACTCTCTCTTGAGAATCCGTTGGATAATTATGATAATTTGTTTGATGCAATAACAACAAGCAAAAAAGAACACCTATATGTTGATGTATCAACATTTACTAGAGAAACATTGTTGATAATAATAAAAATCTTATCCTCTTCAATAGTTGAATTTACTGATATACATCTGTGTTATTGTCCGTCGAGTAGATACTCATCCTATGAAGAGGGTACTTCGTTACCTTGGCTTAGTAAAGGGGTAAGGACAATACGTTCTGTTGTTGGCTATTCTGGCGATATGTCACCAATAAAGGATTTGTTACTAATTATATTAGTCGGTTTTGAATATGAACGTGCTCAAACATTGATAGAGGTTTTCGAGCCTAGTAAGTTATACTTGAAAAAAATTCTCGAGCTTCAAATTTTCAATTCTCATGTAAAAATCTGGAGCAAAATATCAAAGAAATTGGTAAGATTGTTGACGAGAATAGGAAAGATTATAATATAGTAATCAGTCCAATGAACAATAAACTATCAACTCTTTCTATAGCGGCTATTGCCCAGAAATATCCTGATGTGCAAATTTGTTACGCTTTAGCAAATCAGTATAATACTGAATCCTATTCGAATCCGGAAGATTATATATATATGCTACCAATCGATGAAATAATAAAAAAGTAAAATGAAAATCATCAATAAACGTTGCATAAATTAGGGACATTATTTTGTGCAATATCTTTCAAGTAGCATTCGTCAAATACAATGAACGTTGTCCGGATGAACAAGCCGAAAAAATGGCTAATTTGACAAAATATGGTACTTACAATACGAAACATATATGGATGTTAAGGTACGGGATGTCCTTTGAAGATATTGAATTGTTAGAAGACTATATTGAATCAATTGATGAACGAGGAATAATAGTAACGCAAGAATTCTCGAATCTTCCACAAAAAGTAAAGGGATGTATAGATAGATTTGTAGAATAATAGATAACTGTCAGTAATATGTTAATAAATGGATAAATTGACCAAGGAACAGCGTCATCGTTGCATGTCTGCGATAAAGGGCAAGAACACGAAACCGGAATTATTGGTGAGAAAGTTCTTGTTCGGCCGTGGCTTTCGGTATAGGCTGAATCACCCACGGCTTCCAGGACATCCCGATTTGGTTTTACGTAAATACAGAACTGTTATTTTCGTAAATGGCTGCTTTTGGCACGGTCACGAAGGATGCAAATACTACGTTCTACCAAAGACAAATGTTGAGTTTTGGAAGAATAAAATTGAGCGTAATCGGAGTAGAGATATAGAGGAACGGCAACTGCTAACTTCGATGGGGTGGCATTGTATTACCATTTGGGAATGTCAGTTGAAACCGAAAGTCCGCCAACAGACTTTAGAGGCTTTAGAATACACGCTTTACCATATTTATCTTGAGGATAGAAGAATCAAATCATATGAGACAACTGAAGAAGAATATAGCATGGTGGCAGAACCCATTGAAAGTTATGGCAAATCGAAATGAATAATTGCGAAGGTGATAATCTAAATTATGGCAAAGAATATAGAAATACGGAATAGTACAGCTGAGTTTCTCATCTTCATGCTTGAGGGTAAGGAGGAGGGGATTCAAGTGATGTATAAAGATGAGACCATTTGGGCAACACAAAAGGCGATGGCGCAGCTTTTTGATTGCTCCACTGACAATATTAGTCTGCACTTAAAAAACATATTCGCATCCGGAGAACTTGTCAAAGATTCAGTTACCGAGAAAAACTCGGCAACTGCCGCAGACGGGAAAAATTATCAAACAATGTTCTATAATCTTGATGCCATTATCAGTGTCGGGTATCGCGTCAATTCTGTTCGTGCCACACAGTTCCGTCAGTGGTGTACGTTTGTACTCCGTCAGTTTGCCATCCGTGGATATGTACTTGATCATAAGCGAATGGAGAACGGGGCTTTCTTAGGTGTAGATTACTTTGAACATTTGCTTGCCGAAATAAGGGAGATAAGGCTGAGTGAGCGTCGTTTTTATCAGAAACTGACCGATATTTATGCTACGGCTATAGACTATAACAAAGATGCTCCGACAACTCGTCTTTTCTTCAAAAAGGTACAGAACAAAATGCACTATGCTGTGCATGGGCATACTGCTGCGGAGTTGATAGTCGAACGAGCTGATGCGAATAAGGAACACATGGGATTGACCACTTGGGAAAACGCTCCGAATGGAAAAATTGTCAAAACAGATGTGTCTGTAGCAAAGAACTATTTGCGAGAAAAAGAATTAGAAGAAATGGGTAGGATAGTCAATGCGTCCCTTGATATGGCAGAAAGTATGGCTATGCGTCATATACCTATGACAATGGAAGATTGGGCAAAGCGAATAGACAAATTCATTAATTTATTTGAGAGCCCGATATTACAGGATAGCGGAAAGGTTTCTGCCGAATATGCCAAAGAGTTTGCTGAATCAGAGTTTGAAAAGTATAGGATCATTCAAGACCGTCTTTTTCAATCTGACTTTGATAGATTTGAAGATAATAGTCTTCCTGCATTAGATATTGAATAATTATAATGTCATTTTGAGGTTGGCAAAATCGCCTTTGGGATATGGCAGATTCATGTCGTTAAATTGTCAAGTGTTCGGACAATAGTTCTGTTTTCATCATTTAGTATCTGCATTTATGGTGACCGACGTTACTCCAGTATACCACTTAAAAGCAAGAAAAGAGTTCACATAAGAGTTCATAAAAGAACCAGTAGGGTTCATAAAAGAGTTCGTAAAAGCACTACTGAAATACACTCCAAAACCGCAATAATGCCAAATCTAGCTTGCAGAGGATTGGCAAAGTCTCACGAGCGATTTATTGCTTGGGGTATTGAGTTACCCTAACTCAATAAGATTTGTATAATGGGCAAGCCCTGTGAGCAATTAAGTATACAAATTTCGTTTTTGCGATGGCTGGCGAAAAGATAAAAGGCTCAAATAACGCCTTTTTATCACCAATCAGCTTGCTGAGAGATTTGGCACTCTCAAACGACCTATTGGTCGCTTGGGGTATTAGGCTCCCCATACAAGATAATGTCTGTACAACGGGCAAGCCCAATCAATGGCAACGACCGATTCCGTGGATTATTATGAAACCAGTCGTTGCACTTAGACTTTGACTTATATACGAATGGACACTTTTAGAATAAAGTCAAGTGGAGAGTCAATAATGGTAATCCGGCATGAACCGATAAATGCCACGGCTTTCCTGAACCACCATCCGTTTGTTCGTGAGAAACTTAATTATCTTCACAATCTTGTTGTGATTAAATTTCGTTCCTGCCAGTTCGTAGGCAGTGGTCAGTTCTTCTTCCAAAGCCTTATATCCCGAAATCATCTCTTTTCCGTCAAAAGCCAATTCGAGGCCTTGCGATGGATGGCTTCGTGGATGTCTTTATAAGGGGAGAACGGTTCCTGCTTGGGACGACCTACGCTCTTTTTTGTCGGCACATAGTCCGGCAGAAGTTCGGGAAGTGATTGGTCATTGATGCAGAAAGCGAATGGCAGAAAGTCTTTGGAACGGGTGTGCACACTTTCCACTTTGCTGATGTTGCTGTCATCTTTGTCTTTTTCAATTTGAATGACCGTTTCCGCTTTGTTGTTGATTTCCGTGCCGATGTGCCCACGGGCATTTTCATCGCTTTTGTTCTGGTGAAGGATGGTGTGAAGATGAATCTGGTATTCGTCAGTCCACTGCATGAGTTTGGAGATTACGCACGTGGCTTCGCTCGGAGAATTAATGTCATAAACCAAGTCGCGGATTCCGTCAATCACCACGAAACCGAGACCCTCAATCTGATTGATGGCATCATCTATGATAGCCAAACGCTCCTTCGGATTGAACTTGCGTAGAGCGAGAAAATAGAAACGGTCGCAATCCTCATTAGCCGGCAACTCTGCCAGTTTCATGATACGATGCATCACAATCATACAATGGTTTTGACTTTGTTCTGTGTCGATGTAAAGGATGCGGTTCTTTCCTTCAGGGAAGTCCGTTGTGTAGTTAAGAATTTCCTTCCCTGACAAAGCTGCTGCCACCATAGCGGAAACATTGAAAGTCTTTTTGCTTTTAGCCTTGCCTATGGATGCACTGAAATTTCCCAATGTCCCGATAGGTACTCCGCCTATTTTCAGAACTTCCGGCTCCTGTTCGTACTCCTTTTCCAAACTGAGCATGGTATCTTGCCATCTTGTAGCGACCTGAGCAAGATCTTCAATGGGTGCTACCGTTTCCATACTCACCAGCTTTTAGGATTGGCTTTGCGACGTGTAGTTGCAAGCATTCGGGCGTGTTCTTCCTCTATGCTTATAGGCGTTTCTCCTTTTCTTCCGCTTTCCAACCATTTGTCCAATTCATCACGATAGACAAACAAGTGTTTTCCTTGTTTGATGATTGGAATACCACCATGTTTGGCTTTGTAATAAAAGGATGATTTCGAGATACCTAAGTATTCGCAGACTTCATCAACGGTCATTGGGACATGGGTATCCTTTTTTGCCTCGTTATGCTGCTGATGAAGTTTTTCTGCCAGCAACGTTTCCATACTTGCGATTCTCTCGCAAAGTTCTTCTACTACTTCAGGCAGGTCATTAAAGGTCAGTTTGTCTTTTTGCATATATAACATTGTTTTTGTTAAACATGCTGCAAACCAACACAATGATGTAATGCTGACAACTATCAGAAGGCAATAATATTTCAGTCTGTGTTGAATAACCCTAATCGGTTGAATTTTCTTTTTATTCTTGGGCTTCTTTCATACATTTGAAGTGATAATCTCCGGTTTTAGGAATATCAAGGGCTATTTTGCAAACTCCGCATGTTCGGAGATTTTTAGCCAGATATTTAATCGAAGCGTCTTTTAATTCATGTGGGAATATAGTATGTATGAATGTTGCTCTATCTATAAGAGAAATGCCCAATCTCTCCCCGATGTTCCATACGAAATGCATCAGGTCGATAGAACGGAGAGAATTATCTACTTTTGAACGGATTGGCTTGTATAAATCAGATTGTCCGTACGCAAAATACTCTATGTTTTCATGCAGAATTTCAAGATCTTCTTTTGAGAGAAATTCCGTCATTACAAATGTGGTATATTCATGAATGACACGCTTAATGTCTGCCTGCCTTTCGGCTTTTTTACGTTCAATTTCAGCTACACGTACTTCATAATTATCCATATAATCTTGTTTTGCAACACTTTCTGCAACTAAAATTGCCGATTTATATCCTTGTCCTTTGGACACTCCGGATCAATCTCCTTAATTTGTTCGGGTAGAGGTCTTACTTGCTTGCCAAAAGACAAACTCAATTCATTCTTTGTAATGAATCAGAAAAAGAAACGCTGAAGTACTCCACAGGCAAGTATCATTGCCGTGATATATAAAATAACTGGAGTGGAATACTCCATCATGTCGATATGGCAATTAAGATATAAATAGGAGTCTGTTGTCCAATAAAGGATGACACTTACTGAAAGTATGAAACTGGTTCTTTGAGGAGTAATTTTAATACTATTCGTCATAAACTGATACTGTTTGAGTTCTACAATAAAACAAATGTATATGCAGATTTCCAAATAGTTGCTGTTTGTAATAGATAATCGTTCAGAATTTAAGAAAAAATATGCTCAGAGTATGATTTGATGCAAAATATCATACTCTGAGCTATAAAATGGGATTATTTGAACCTTAATTCTTACTTGCGGATTAAAGAGATTCTGTTGCTGGCTTCACGCTTGTTACTGTCTACAACTTTCATGTACCGTTGTGTCGTGGTGATACTTTTATGTGCCATATTACTTTGAATGGTACGTATGTCTGTGCCGGCTGCTCCTTGAAGTGTTGCGTATGTTCTTCGGTAGGAGTGGAAAGTGATATTCTTGGTAATACCGGCTTTGCGAATCCACTCTTTCATGGGTTGCTGTGTCCAACTGCGTTTCAATCCTTTAAATACTAATCCGGTTTTTTCCGGAGAATAGCCGATCAATTGCAGGGCTTCGTCACTGATTGGAATGATGTCCTCTGTTTTGGTCTTTTGGGTAATTGTATGGACACATTTTCCTCCGGCTGCAAAGTCAACGATTTCATGCCATTGCAACGATAATATGTCGCTGATTCTAAGACTGGTCAGACATGAGAACAATGCCGCTGTCTTCAGAATCGGCTTTTTGCAAGGTGTTTCTGCCAATTTGTATAGTTCTTCCACACTTAGATAATCTTTTGGAGTATCTTCTGTTTCGATTTTATCCAAAAAATCATTGATATTGGTTTTGATTAGCCGATTGCGATAAAGGATTTTCAAAAGTTCCCTGAATGTTGACCAATAGCCGGAAGCAGAGTTCTTTGAAATGCGACCGTCACGCCTGAGTTGCTTGGCATTTAGCAGATACTCCCGGAACTTATTGCAAAGGTCAATATCAATTTCTTCAAAAGTACATTTGCCATGAACGAAGTTGTAGAAATGGTGGTACACAAATTCCCACTTTTGGTCATGCTTGCGAAGCTGCTTGCGGTAGTATTCCAGAAAATCCGCTTTGAGTTTGTGCCTGTCAAAGAAATCATACCTGTCATTTACGATAGACTCAAAACGTCGGCATCGGATAGCTTCAGCCTTTTCCGACATAGTTGCATTGAAGTTACGTTCGCGCTCATTCTTGGGATTGGCATAAATATAAATGTTCAATCCTTCGTGGCGGATGGTTTTCATTGTTTCCTGGTCACGATAGCCCGGATAATAATCCAGATAGTAAGAAAGCATCCCGTTTTTCAAAGAACGTGTTCTCAATGTTACTGTTTTACATTCTAACATGGTTACAATTATTATTAGTTTATACTTGATTTGCTGCAAATGTCCGTAATGGCTTGACACAGACAATACTCATTTTTAGAATCATTTTCTGGTCTGCATAAATTCAGGATTAGTCTTATTTTCGGGCTCCCATTACATGGTCAAATTCCACTTTCAGGAATCTCACGAAACGACCTTTCTTCTCACGTTTGATTTCGTGGAACTGCAGAATGCCATAGACAGAATCCCGTGTGAGATTGTATTTCTTCATGGCTTCCTGCACGGTGTAGTACTCCGAAGCATTGTCTTCGGCAGTCTGCTTGGATAGGTCAAAATGTAGCTTCGAGTAGAATATCTGACCGTGTTCTTTTTTGGACGGGATGTTGTTGCGATAGACATGGGAGCGGATGGCAACCCGACTCATACCATACTTTTGTTCTATCTCTTCGGGAGTGTACCATTCGGTCAGATCATTATCTGTCTTGTATTTGGCAAAAGCAGCATCAATATGCTTTTTGCTGTAATAGTTGAACTGACGGATTTTTACTTTTGGCACATTATGCTCCCGTGTATAAGTCCATACCCATTTGGTGTTGACCTTGTATTTTTGGGCAATTTCTTCAGCAGTGTAATATTCAGCAATATCAAATTCGACTTTTGACATCACACGTTCATAAGGTTTAGATTTAAGCAAAAGTTCTATATCAGCTCTTCGAATAAAAGACATTCGTGAACTAATCCGACTTGCTCTCAACTTATCCTCTTTGACTAATTTGTAGATGTACTGACGAGAAACTCCCATCAATTTAGCTGCTTGTGAAAAGGTAAAGTACTCTTGATTTTCCAGCATCTTCTTTACCTCCAACAATTCTTGACTTTGAATGAGCTCCATTCTTCGCTCTTTCATTCGATGTTTGTAGCCTCGTTTAGAACATTGAGGACTACAATAATTGGTGGTGGTTTTCTGTGCTATAAAAGGTTTACCACACCATTGACAAATTCTTTTTACTTCCATGTTGTTTTCTCCATATTTTTAGTGAAACCATAAAGATTTAATTTCCCTTTTTGTCTCTCTACGTAAACCATTGTTCACCCATGTCGCCAAATGCGTCACTGTGACATCGGGGACAAACCCCAATTTGTTTCGCGGTAGAAATACGGTAGAAAAATATGGTGAACAACACTATCCAATCGCGATGAACTGGATTTTGGGTAAATAAAAAAGCCGCTGAAATTCAGCGACTTCATTATAGTTGATTCTAATTCGTTGCGGTTAATTGCGATGTATCATTTCCCAATACAGCATATTTACATCACTGATTATCAGTGACTATTCATTTTAATCGGTACAACCTCCGTTTTTACAAGTACACAGAATGTGGGGACAAATGCAAATTGTTGTATTTCATTGTTTTGCATATACGTGTTGTACCGCTTTCTTTCAGCCTTTTTGTGAAATGTTCGCTATCAGATTCAATGTGTTGAACGATAGGGCATTTCCGCATGGATGTTACAGAACGCTTGCTGAATACAAAGGTAGTGCTTTTCTTGGAATTTCTGCGGTTTATGGTGGAATTTTTGCGTTCCGATTATTTAGGGTACTCGATTCGTTGGAAAAAGTGTAGCAAAACCGAGTTATTCGCTTGAAAAAGTGTTTGTATGCCATAAATGGTACACTTCTATTCGAGGAAAACCATTATATCCTATCGGGTATAATTCTGTGTTTTACAGAAATATTATACCTGAAATGGTATAAATTAATAGACTTGACTGAACTCCATAATGTCGAGCATCTGATATAGTATTCCGTCAATGTCGGAATGCCAGCTTTGATGGAAATGACCATAATACCAATGGCTCACCGGGTGGTTGTTGATTTTAAGATGGTGAAGAAGCATATCCATTACTTCTCTTTCAAGTTGTACATCCCCAAGAAGTAATGAATCGTTCTCAGCCCATTGGTTAAGGTTGCTTTTTGAGAATAGCTCACAATGTGATGGCGCAGTATGTGTGACAACTGTATCAATCAAGAAATCTACACAGATGGTATTCATCTTATCAGCGTCATAAGCAGGAGCTTCATTCTTCCAATATAAATTGCGAGGAATATCATTTTCTTGCGACTCATTGGAGTGAACACGATATTTCCGTTTGTTCCATTCATTTATGCGATAAATACGGTCAATAGAAATAGCTCCGCCTACACAAAGGATGGTATGATTACAGGCTTGGAGAATAGTATAATCAGGAACAGCGATGAAGCGTTTGTAATTGAATGTTGTTCCATCGAAATAAGCTGGATTATCATGATTGCCACGCACAAATACAATCCAATTGTTGGCTTGGTTCATTCGCTTGGCATTTCGTCTAACCATTTGCTCATAGTATTCTTTCTTTTCAAAGCCAAAGCCACAATCCCCAGCTACAATCAATAGAGTGTCCTTCAACTTGTATTGAATGCAGAGTTTGAACACCAATTGATTTAAGTCTCCATGAATATCACCGGAAACAATAATTGTCTTGGCTTCGGGAAAAGATAGTGAGAACGTGTTGCTATGGTTCATTTTATGTTTCTGTTGATAGAATTAATCCTTACCAAACAAACCCTTCTCTTTCCACAATTTGATTTCCTTATCAAAATCAGAAAGATACTCTGTGTCTTGAATCAAGCGGAATTTGTCGTATTCAGCGTATGCTTTTTCTTTCGCTTGTTCTGCGGAAATAGTTCCGGCATCATTCAAGGTGTCATATTTGTATAAAGCCAAGAACTCGTCTAATTGTTTTTTCCAATCTGCCATCGTAGTAATAATCTGCCGTTCTGCACGAAGTTCTGCAAAATCAAGGAATGCAGTTGATAGACGATTTAAGGCTGAGACTTCCTTGTCGGACAAGTCGTTTTTAGCAACAATTGTGTCTGACTTTTGAACTCTGCCATCAGGTGCATTTTTCCAAGTGGTAAGTCCCATGTGGGGCATTTCGGCATCTGCTCTTGAAAATACGATTTCGGCTGCCGTTTGATGGGTGACAGCCCAATGCATCATATTCTGTACCATCTTGAAAAACAGTTGAGTTGTTTCGGATTTGGGGTCATAATCGGCACTACATTCGGCATATACATCAGTGATTTTCTGATAATATCGGCGTTCCGAAGTCCGTATTTCTCGGATGCGTTCTAATAAATCATCAAAATAATCTTTGCCAAAATGCTTGCCCTGTTTCAATCGTTCATCATCTAACACGAATCCTTTGACTATCATTTCTTTCAGAACAGATGTAGCCCAAATTCTAAATTGAGTGGCTTGGTAACTGTTCACACGATAGCCTACGGCAATAATTGCATCCATATTATAGAACAATGGTGTACGTTCTACATCTCGTTCCCCTTCTGATTGAACCATCCCAATTTTTCGGATAGTTGCCTCTTTGGTAAGCTCTCCTGATTCGTAAATCTGCCCAAGATGATAGTTGATGGTGCGCACATCTACTCCAAACAAATCAGCCATACGTTTTTGTGACATCCAAAATGTTTCATTGTTGAAGATGACCTCAATTCGTGTTTCTCCTTGCTTTGTTTTATAGAGTAAAATATTGGATGATAGACTGTTGTTTAGAAATTCAGAAGTAGGGGCTTCCTGTCTGAAATATTCTCTTGCCATTTGCACTTGTGGTTTCTTCCCATCAGCATTTTCCGCAATTATCAGACAAGCTATACGTGATAGATGTATATTCTCCACTTTCCGAAAAGAGCCAGAACCTAATCTGACCATTTCAACCGTATGGTTAAAAAGCTCTGCTGTATTAAGTCCTTTATGGTTGACTATCGCAATGGCTTTGTTTATTGTGCGTGTGAATTTTTGATAGGTACTATAACCTAACGCAACGCACAAATCACGAGAAGTCCAATACTCAGAACCGCTTTCGTCCTGCTTTTTTATCTGCTCAAAATCGGAGCGGATAGGGGATATACTACTTTCTTTCATCATCCTTATTACATTTTAGAATTGCGAAAACTTACTTATATAAATCCGGTCTCAATTCCTTATCATGCTTCTTGACAATTTCTTCCATAAGAGCGCCTTTCGGAACTATTTCATAGGAATAGGCTCTTTCAAATGCTTGTCGTCCGGCATCTGTCATAAGCCCTCGGTCTTCAAGATTTATACAGCGTTCTTTGTTTAACTCAGTCCAATGACTTCTTTTGCAACGAGGTGAAATCCGTTGTGCAAGGCGTCCGTCCGGTAATTTCTTTATTGTTGAATCAATCCACCCAAAACACAACGCTTCTTCAACGACCTCAATGTATGGAATACATTTGTATGTAGGCTGTTTAGAGCGAGAAGTGATAACCCAACACGATTTCGCTTGGTTGTGGTTAGCCTCCAGCCAATCTCTCAGCTCAATGCGGTCTGTGAAGTCCTGTAGATTGATAATTTCCATATTTGTCCGTAGTTCAATGATATATGATTATCCTAATTGCTTTTGTAAACAGAATCCAAAGTGTTTTCTTTACGGTTGAACCGAAACTGATTGTATATAAACCTGATACTCGAATTAAGCATGATATTAATTGAGCGCAAATAGGTGTCATAATGTTCCTGTTATTGTCAGTTCAAATACAATTAAGGTTGTTCATAGGAATAATCATTGTCTAAAAATAGGAGTAAAAATATTTTATTCTGCAATATTAAACATTAATGTGAATATCGTATTCGTCTTTTTTATCTTGAATCTTTTTAACTTCATTAATCCAAAAGCTAATATTATTAATGAAACTATCCCATCTAACCATATGTATATAACTGACATAGCCACGGTAAACATTATCACCAATATTACAATTTGAATATGTTTTCTCTATTTGATTAAACATATTCGCACGTAAGACTTTGAATAGTTTATTTGTATGCCATAACGTACATCCTGACTGACAACACATCTTCGGTTCGAGCATATAATCATACCCACCATTAATATCAGGAAGAACAACAGCCAGTATACCATTTCTTCTGCTAGTTCTGTCATTTCGAGTAGTCTCTCTTAGAGAATAAGACACTTCCCAAGGAATCCATTGTTCATCTTCGCTTTTATTTAACTCTTTCATATTAGGAGAGATGAGTACAATGGTAATGCTACTATCAAAAATTTTATTTCTTAATTTTGACTCCACAGTGGAGTCTTTAAAATTGGATAGGTCTTCACCATCTAGTTCTCCTTTATTAATATGATCATCTTCTTCAAGCTTATCCTGTAATTCATCAACATAGTGACGAACTTTAGTTGATTCGTACCAAGGAGTCCTTTCAAGATGCTTTACAGAAGTATCACCATATTTATATGATATAAAAATCTTATGTCCCATAGCTATTTATAAATTAAGTAAATCTTTAAATAATGAAGAATATGCCAAGTTTATACATAATTCAGGTTCTTTACCATCAAAATATTTGTCATAAATGATTTTGGCGGCACCTCCAGTGCTAGCTAAAGGAAATGCTTTTGCTTCTGGATGTAACTGAGTAAACATTGCATATTCATTTTCTATACCTTCCATACCTCCAATAAAGATTCCAGCATAAAATTCATTATCGCCAAGCATATGTTTTCTCATCTCTTCTATACTCAAATCTTTATCACCCATATCATTGGTCTTTATAATATGAGCAACACTTTCATTCTCTAAAGGAAAGAACTGTTCAAAATACGTAGATTGATACAAAGTTACACTGCTCTGTATATCTAATCCCGAATGCTGCAAAACACTAGCTATAAGTGGCGTTATTGAAGGATGGCCTCCCCAAATCAGTTTATACTTAGGCAATGCCACACTAGCTAAGGCTAATACGGAATCACGTATTGCGATTGTATCCGCTGTTTTGAAATATCTTTCATCTCTTCCTAACATAGGAATACTTGCTGACAAGAATATGTTTAATTGTTTTTGAGCCATAATTCAAAATCTTTTTTCTTGATAGTTTTAACCTCTAATGATTCATTTAACCATTCTAGATGTTCTACCCATTTCTTACGAATACGCAAATCATCATATATAAGGAATAATTCGATTTTCTCGTTATCAAGCAATTTTCTAAAGCGTAGAGAATCGAAACAGTCATAAGATTGTGGAATTCCTATCGCCGGAATAAACAATCTAATTATATCATCTTTCAAAGTCTCTACAAGATAGCGATACTCTTGTATAAGTTGTCTCCCTTGTTTGCGAGCTTCTTCAACAAATTCTCCCACAAGATTGTCTTGTCTAGCAGCAAGGTTTCTAGCTCTAACGGATTCTACTGCATTTACGATATTCTCAATACATTCTTCAGTAATGCAACAAGATCCATTATGGAAGTCCTCATTCATAAACATTTTTTGTGTTAATTGAATAGGTTCGCATAATAAATTGTGTATGTCTGGGGTGCAATCAGGCCAGATAATTTCAACTACTCCAATTTGTTTCTGATTTGCTGATATAATTTCCTCATTGCACCACTTGCTGTTCTTAAAATCATTGGTGTATAGTTGGATTAATACATCGCAATCCGTCATTCGATGATGTAATTCTTCTTGAAAATTTTTAGCAGGATTGATAGAATATGTATCCAGAAATACATCGTAATTATTGCGGACAAAAGCATCAAATAATTGGTTGGCTACAGCAGAAGAGTCCGTCCGGCGATAACTAATAAATAGCTTCCGGTTTTCTCTCAATAACCTCATTGATTCAAATGCATAATTAATATATTTTTCAATATGATCAGCAATGTATTGTCTTCCATTCATTACATGAATGATTTTAGGAACTTCTGCTTCAAAATTATCGCCAAAATATATTGGCAAAATAGCATCCCCATTATCAAGGAGAACTTTTAATATATCGATATCTTTTTCTGAATGATTTAAATTGCCAAAATAGAATACGAAAGATGGCTGTTTATTCGAATATTTTCTCTCAAAAGTTTCATTATAGATTACCTCAAACATATTGTCTCTCAAACCTATACTATGAATCTTGTCAAAAAAACGAACTTTTATTGTATTGCAAACATTATTATTAATATCTCCTAGAAAGATAAGTTGGTATTTATATGTCATAATAATTATTGTTAGTTATAAGTAGCTATGATACAATCCAATCGTACAAATTTTTGATACAATAATTCCCGTCTTTATCATTGTAGCAATAGTAGTATCCTCTAGGTATTAGATTCCCGTTTGAATATCTTTCTGTTCCAGAATAATATTGAATAGTTGGATATATTTGCATATATTCAGAACCTTTCCAGTTATTATCGTCCTGAGCTATAGGGAATAAAGCTATTTTCCCTAAATCAAATTTTTGCGCATCTCCGTAACCTAACTCCCAATTACACCATTTTGAATCAATAGCACCGTTTGTGGCGACTAGTATAAATTTATCGTATTTTTGGATTTGCTGTTTGATTATGGCTGCTGTGGTTCCAGATGTTTTTTGGGGCATAGAATTATCAAGCCAATCAACATAGATACTGGCATGTAATTCTTCTAAAATGTAGGCAACTCGTTTGAGTTGGCTAATTTCATCGTGTTTGTGGGAAAGAAATACGGATGCTTGTTGACCAGTTGAAAAAAATCTAGTTTGCCGATGAGCTTCGGAGAGGACATCAGCAGCAAGAGTAAGTTCCTTTAGCTTATTTTCTGTTAGAATCATGGCTCTTTTTAATGTTTGTCTTATATAGGATACAAAAATACAAAATAATTCTGATTATCGAATATAATTCGCTATATTTGCACTATAAAATTATATCAAAGAATGAAACTGAATAGAATAAAGACTGTATTGTCCGAAAAAGGTATCTCTCAGACATGGTTAGCTAAACAACTGGATAAGAGTTTCAGTATGGTAAATGCCTATGCTTGTAATAGGATTCAGCCTAATTTAGAGACCTTACAACAGATTGCAGAGATATTGCAAGTGGATTTGAAAGATTTAATAACCGATAAAAAAGAACGGTTGAAATAGAACTTAATTAGGTTAGGAGGTTATAGTTCATTTGTACCTTATTGCAAATGTGCTGATAAACTTCCGATAATATACAATATTAAGAACATGACTCCTGAAGAAAAAGCAAGAATAAAGATAGACCAGTGGTTTGCTGATGCAGGTTGGGAAGTGGTTGATAGGGAAGACTACGAGCCGACTTGTACTGCTGTCGCCATAAGAGAAGGCTTGTTGAAAGGGAATCTTGAAGCTGACTATTTCCTATTTATTAACGGGAAAGCAGTGGGAATACTTGAAGCAAAACGAGAAGAAACAGATGCTTTTGCTTCAAAAGTTTGCGACCAAGCAACTTTATATGCAAGAAGTGTCCCTAATATCTATCAGGCGTATCAAAAGCCATTGCCTTTTATCTTTACTTCAAATGGTAAAGAACTATACTTCTGTGATTTTCGTGAACAAGATTCATATTTCAGACAAATAATGGCAATCCCTACGCCACATGAGTTGGTCAAGAAATTGGGAATTGAAGATACATTTGCCGGACTACCTACATTGAAAAAGAAAGGGCTTCGTGATTGTCAATACGAAGCGGTAACAGAACTTGAAAAGAGTTTCCGCAGTGGGCGAAATCGGGCATTGATGGTTCTTGCTACTGGTGCAGGTAAAACATATACGGCTTGTCTCGCAACTTATAGGATGCTTTCTTATACTCCTATGCGCAGAGTGCTGTTTCTCGTTGACCGGAATAATCTTGGGAAACAGGCAGAGGGAGAATTTGGAACCTTCCGCCTGACGGAGAATGGAGATGCGTTCAATACAATCTTTACGGTTAATCGGCTTCGCTCTTCTTCTATTCCATCTGATAGTAATGTGGTTATTTCTACTATACAGCGTTTGTTCTCATTCTTGAAAGGAGACGTTATTGAAGATAATGAGGAGGATGACGGCAACGAGCCGATGGAAGAAGTAATCTTGCCACCCAATCCCAACTTGCCCCACGACTACTTTGATATGATTATCATAGACGAGTGCCACCGCTCTATTTATGGAAACTGGCGTAAGGTATTGGAATATTTTGATACGGCAAGATTGGTTGGTTTGACTGCAACCCCGATTGAAGAAACTGAGAAATTCTTCAACTACAATATCATTGTCAACTATACCTTGGAAAAGAGTATTGTTGATGGTGTGAATGTGGATTGCAGGGTATATAGAATAAAAACGCAAGTCACGGAATCAGGAGGAGCTATATTAGAAGGCGAGAAATTCAAAGAAGAAACAAAATATACCGGAGAGGTTAAGACTAAAAATAGTAAAGAAACAAAATTCTATACCAATAAAGAGCTTAATCGAAGTATCATCAACCCGGCACAGATAAAGTTAATCCTTTCGACTTATCGTGATGTGGTTTATACCGAATTGTTCAACGATCCACAGCGAGAACCGAATATAGATTATTTGCCCAAAACATTGATATTCGCTCTCAATGAAACTCACGCCACCAATATCGTACAGATAGCCAAAGAGGTATTCGGGCGCACAGACGACCGCTTTGTTCAGAAAATCACCTATTCGGCTGGCGACAGCAACGAACTGATACGGCAATTCCGAAATGACAAAGATTTCCGTATAGCCGTGACTTGTACGTTGGTTGCCACAGGTACAGATGTCAAACCGCTGGAAGTGGTCATGTTCATGCGCGATGTAGAATCATTGCCTTTGTATATTCAGATGAAAGGGCGTGGTGTGCGCACCATTGGTGATGAGCAATTGCGAAATGTTACGCCCAATGCATTCAGTAAAGATTGTTTCTACTTAGTGGATGCGGTAGGTGTGACGGAAAGCATGAAGACGGTGAAGCCTATAGATGGCAGTCCCACAACAAAGACTATCACTCTAAAGGAACTGTTGGAACGTATCAGCCACGGTTATATTCCTGATGAATATCTCAAACGGCTTGCAGCCACGCTTGCCCGAATATACTATAAGGCTGATGAATCGCAAAAGAAAGAATTTGCCCGTTTGTCTCATCATGACATGAAGGAGCTTTCAGCGAAAATATACGCTGTGTTGGAAAAAGGTACCCTCCCTCCGTTTGTTAGTACAGACGATTCTAATAACGAGCGTAAGGGATTGGTATCCCCTCTTGCCAACCATGCCGACGCACGAAGATATTTACTCATTCTTGCTGCCGGGTTTGTCAATACGTTGATGCCTGGCGAAGATGCGCTTATCTCAAAAGGATTCTCCGTTGAAGAGGCTAAAGACACAACAGAGGCGTTTGAAGATTTTTGCAAAAAGTATTACGATGAGATAGAGGCATTGCGCATTATCCACAGCAACACGGGTGAACCGATAACTTATTCAATGTTGAAAGATTTGGAGAATAAACTTAAAATGGCAAACAACCATTTTAGCCCTAAACAAATTTGGAACTCGTATGCCATTCTTTCTCCAAACAAGGTAAAGCATTCTACTACTAAAGAAGAGAGCGATGCTTTGACCAATATCATACAACTGGTACGCTTTGCTTTCCGCCAAATCGAGAGACTGGACAGTGTAGTCACCACATCCAAACAATATTTCAACTTGTGGTTGGGGCAAACCCAGCGTGAAATAACCGATAAGCAACGTGAAGTTGTCAGTCGTATTGTGGATTATATCGCTTCTAACGGGGCTTGTACAGTCAGAGATATTCGTGAAGATGATGCAACCCATGCAGCCCAAATGATTCGAGCGTTTGGTAATATGCAAAAAGCAGACGAAGCACTTCATTCACTTTATAAATTTGTAGTTTTAAGAAACGCAGCATAAGAAAATGGCAACAAATAATACAACGGAGCAATCGCTCACTAAAAAAGTATGGAGTCTGGCAACAACTCTTGCCGGGCAAGGTATCGGATTCACCGATTATATCACCCAGCTGACCTATCTCTTATTCTTGAAGATGGATGCAGAGAATGTAGAAATGTTCGGAGAGGAATCGGCTATCCCTACAGGCTATCAATGGAATGATTTGATTGCTCTTGATGGTTTGGATTTGGTGAAGCAATATGAAGAAACTCTTAAACTGCTTAGTGAGCAGGATAATCTGATAGGAACGATTTATACGAAGGCGCAGAATAAGATAGACAAGCCTGTTTATCTGAAAAAGGTTATCACCATGATTGATGAAGAGCAATGGCTCATCATGGACGGTGATGTGAAAGGTGCTATCTACGAAAGCATTCTTGAAAAGAACGGACAAGATAAGAAAAGCGGTGCCGGACAATATTTCACACCTCGCCCACTGATTCAGGCAATGGTGGATTGCATCAATCCGCAAATGGGCGAAACCGTTTGCGACCCTGCTTGTGGTACAGGCGGTTTCCTGCTTGCTGCTTACGATTATATGAAAGGGCAGTCTGCAAGTAAAGAAAAACGTGATTTTTTGCGTGACAAAGCTTTGCATGGTGTGGACAATACGCCTTTGGTCGTAACACTTGCTTCCATGAATCTTTATTTGCATGGCATTGGCACAGACCGCAGTCCTATTGTGTGTGAGGATTCTTTGGAAAAAGAGCCTTCTACGCTTGTGGATGTAATACTTGCCAATCCTCCTTTCGGTACTCGCCCGGCTGGTTCTGTGGACATCAACCGCCCAGATTTCTATGTCGAGACCAAGAATAACCAGTTGAACTTCCTCCAGCACATGATGCTTATGCTCAAAACCGGAGGACGTGCTGCTGTGGTACTTCCTGACAATGTCCTTTTTGAAGCCGGAGCTGGTGAGACTATCCGCAAACGCCTGTTGCAAGATTTCAATCTGCATACTATCTTGCGCTTGCCTACAGGTATTTTCTATGCGCAAGGCGTAAAAGCTAACGTGTTGTTTTTCAGTAAAGGACAACCAACTAAAGAAATATGGTTTTACGATTACCGTACTGATGTAAAGCACACCCTTGCCACCAATAAGCTGGAACGCCATCATTTGGATGATTTTATTTCTTGTTATAATAATCGAGTTGAGACCTACGATGCCGAAAATAATCCACAAGGGCGTTGGCGAAAGTACCCGATAGAAGATATACTGGTACGTGACAAGACAAGTCTTGACATCACTTGGATAAAACAAGGTGGTGAAGCGGACAACCGTTCACTGGCGGAACTGATGGCAGACATCAAGGATAAAAGCCAAACGATAAGTTCGGCTGTAGCTGAACTTGAAAAATTGCTCGCAAACATAAATGAAGATTGAGCGTATGGAGAACAATAAGGTAGCCATATCAATGGAGCAACAGTTTGGAGAAGTCATAGACATCATTCTCCAACATAAAGGTCGTGCATCAAGAGCTGTAAACAATGAACTGTTGTTCACGGCTTGGTATGTAGGTGGGTATGTATCAGCCAAATTAAAAAGTGAGGAATGGGGAAGCAAGGTGGTAACGCAGTTGTCCGAATATATCCGCTCTCAACGTCCAGATATTAAAGGATATAGCCGGAGAAGCATTTACAATATGGTGATGTTCTATGATGAATATTCATCGGAAACATTCTGTGCTACAGTGGAGAAGTATCTGAATCTTGAATTTGTGCGGCCAACAACTGCACAAATAGAAGCGAGCCAACCAACACAAGAAACGGCTGTAATTGTGCAGACGGCATCTGCACAATTAGTCCAGCCGACATCTGGACAAATGCCTCAGATATTAGAACTGACAACGTTGTCTAATCATATTGAGATTCTTTGCCGATGCAAAAGTACAGAAGAACGGATGTTCTATATTCTCTATGCCAATAAAGAGCATCTGTCTTTTAAGGAAATGCAGCGTTGCATTTCCAATCAAACATATACAGCTCTGTTGAGCAGCAAGGACAATATGTCAAAAGGATTACTCAATGCTTACCCCAATGCCCCTATAATGTTCAAAGACACATTGTTTGTCGATTTCCTGAACTTGCCCAAAAAACATAGCGAATCCAAACTAAGAAAAGGCTTGGTAGAACACATGAAGCAGTTTATTCTTGAACTTGGCAAGGATTTCATATTCATGGATCAAGAATACCGTCTCAATATCGGTGCATCTACATTCAAGGCTGATTTACTGTTCTTCCATCGTGGATTACAGGCATTGGTAGCTGTGGAACTGAAAAAGACAAAATTTCATCCGCGCGACCTCGGTCAGTTGGAATTTTATTTGGAAGCACTCGATAGGGATGTAAAGCGTTCCAATGAGAACCCCTCTATTGGCATTATCCTTTGTCCGGAAGCAGATAAGGTGGTAGTGGAATATGCCATGAGCAGAAGCATGAGTCCTACGATGATAGCAGAATACAAACGCATCCTTATTCCGCAGGAACGTATGCAACAGCAACTAAATGAATTTTGCAACCTTTTCTTAGATAAAGACTGATCGGTATGGATACAAAGAAATTACGTCAAAAGATACTCGACCTTGCCATTCGTGGCAAACTCGTTCCGCAAGACCCAAACGATGAGCCTGCATCTGTTCTCCTTGAACGAATCAAGGCTGAAAAAGAACGATTGATAAAAGAGGGGAAAATCAAGAAGAGCAAGAAGTCGGCAAAAACTTCCGATACGCCCCATTATCAGAACGTACCGTTTGAAATACCAGACAATTGGGTATCTGTTCCTGTATCGGAACTATTTTATCTTAATCCCAAATCAGAAATAGCAGATAATATACACATTGGATTTATTCCAATGGCGTGTGTTGATGATGGATTTTCTGGAAATCACTATTTTGAAAAACGTATATGGAAAGAAGTAAAAAAAGGATATTGCCATTTTCAGAATGGCGATATAGGTATTGCAAAAATATCTCCATGCTTTGAAAATCTCAAATCAACAATCTTTCAAGGACTTCCCAATAATTGTGGCGCAGGAACTACCGAATTGGTTATTTTACGCCCAATAAATATCTATGCAAAATTTTATCTATATCTTTTTAAATCACAATGGTATATAGATGAAGGTACAAAATATTTTAAAGGAGTAGTAGGACAACAGAGGGTTCACAAAGGTATTTTTACTGATTTGCATATCCCATTACCACCTCTTGTCGAACAACAACGTATTGTAACAGAGATTGAGAAATGGTTTGCCTTGATTGACCAGATAGAACAGGGTAAGGTCGATTTACAGACAACAATCAAGCAAACCAAGAGCAAAATCCTTGACCTTGCTATTCACGGCAAACTCGTACCACAAGACCCAAATGATGAGCCATCCATCGAACTGTTGCAACGTATAAATCCCGACTTCACTCCTTGTGATAACGGGCATTATACGCAGTTACCTGATGGATGGACAGTTGCACCCATGCAAATACTATGTTCGTTGATTGATGGTGATAAGCAAAATGGTATAGAAAGGATAAATCTTGATGTTAAATATTTGCGTGGTGAACGTGATGCCAAAACTTTAACTTCCGGCAAATATGTAGCTGCAAAATCTCTTTTAATTCTAGTTGATGGAGAGAATTCAGGTGAAGTATTCAGAACTCCGATTGATGGCTATCAAGGTAGTACTTTTAAGCAGTTGTTTATCAATAAAAATATAAATGCGGAATATGTGTTACAAGTTATCAACTTGCACAGAAAGATATTACGAGAAAATAAGGTTGGCTCTGCTATTCCCCACTTGAATAAAAAACTATTCAAAGCAATAGAAGTGCCAATACCTCCTTATGATGAGCAGAAAAGAATTGTGGAGGCAGTAAATCTTGCCTTTAAGCAACTGGATGTAATCACGGAAAGCCTATAAACTCTTCGTGATTACATCTAATTGATCAAAAATTCTTTGAACAGTTTCTACAATCCGTATCTGCTCTTTATATGGTGGTAAGGGAAAATCAAAATTACCAATAATAGAAGCACTGATATTAGGTTGTGCTCCTCCATATGCAATTTTTAGTATTTCATCAACTTTTGATTGCATATAAGTATTTCGATAAACAGGAGACAATGAGGACTTGTTTAAGATTTTGATATTTCCTACACGTTGATTTAGGTATGCTGTTTCATCAAACGGATATACCCCCATTTTTCCAGTTGTTGCGCCAGACATGGCAATAAGCAAATCTCCTTTTGAAATCTTCAATTTATTGTCCGTAATACCCTCAATATAAACACAGTCAGTTATATCTATCGTATTATGAATGATATTTGATATACGAACTAATGGTATTCCTTGTGGCTTATAATCATTGCTGCTGAAAGCAAAACCATTTTCAATTCTACACAAATCAGATAACTTGCACATAGCCCATCCTGCTGGTAAGTTCTGATAATGCCCGATACGTTTTGCTATATTGTTACTGTATTCATCATAAATCAATGTAATATGGTAACAAAATTCAAAAATCATTTGGCAAAGACTAATCTTGCCAGGAACACCGTCACTTCCTATGTGTGGACGGTGCAGTATTTCCTCAATCATTATGGAGAAGTAAACAAAAAGAACCTTTTGGCATACAAGGGGTATTTGGTGGAGAACTTCAAACCGCAGACGGTTAACCTGCGATTGCAAGGAATTAACAAGTATCTGGAGTTTACGAAACAAGAAAAACTAAAAGTGAAGTTCGTAAAAGTACAGCAAAAGAACTTCTTGGAAAATGTAATCAGCGATGCCGATTATAAATTTCTCAAAGCTCAACTTAAAGCTGATGGTTACGATGAGTGGTATTTCATCGTATGGTTTATGGCTGCTACCGGAGCGCGTGTCAGTGAACTGCTCCATATCAAAGCAGAGCATGTACAAATCGGGCATCTTGACCTATACAGCAAGGGTGGAAAAATACGCCGTTTGTATATCCCGAAGAACTTGCGCACGGAAGCTGCGAAATGGCTCAAAGAAATAGGACTTACTTCTGGCTACATCTTTCTGAATCGGTTTGGACAGCGCATTACCACTCGTGGAATAGCTTCTCAACTCAAACATTTTGCCGAGAAATACGGAATGAACAAGGAGGTTGTTTATCCTCATTCATTCCGTCACCGTTTCGCCAAAAACTTTCTGGATCGTTTTAATGACCTTGCTCTACTAGCCGACCTAATGGGGCATGAAAGCATAGAAACTACACGCATCTATCTACGTCGCACTGCCAGCGAACAGCAGAAGATTGTGGATAAAGTGGTTAATTGGTAAAGTCGCATCAGCCTTTAGAAGTGTATTCGTTTACACTTCTAAGGCATTTTGAATGTTATTAAGAACAGAAAACAGTGCTTCTATCTTTTGAACTATGCGTTGTTGTTCGGCAAGTGGAGGTAACGGCATTTCAATTTTATGCAAAGCATTAGAAGATAGTCCAAGTAATCCAATACCTTTCCCTCCTATCAAATTGTTCTCTTTCAAATACGCCAATGTGTAGTAATAAAATGGCACACATAAATCAATCTTTGGACGAAGTCTATGAATATGATTTTGAATACAAATATCGTAATCATAGTTCCAAATTGCAGAGCGTCCAATATCTCCACCTTCACACACAAGTAAATCTCCCTTTGTTACAGTGCACTTATCCAATTCACATTCTTTGAATGGCATTTGCTTTATCACTGTAAAATCAAACTTATTCCAATACACATTTGAAGTAGTCAAATAATCTTTCATTACACCTTCCTTGTTGGACGAATTAAGAGCTTTACCTGTATTATGATTAAAAAGTTTACCTAAAATAGTTTCTAGCCATCCAAAGGGATAATGCCCGTTATCACAAGTGATTTCTGCCTTTGGATTGATGCGTTTGAGCAATTCGATAGCAGGTTCATCGTTCGGGTCTTGCGGTACAAGTTTACCATGAATAGCGAGGTCAAGAATTTTGTTCTTGGTTTGTTTAATTGTGGTCTGGAAGTCAGCTTTACCTTGCTCAATTTGGTCAATTAAAGAAAACCAATGCTTTGTCTCAGCAATTATACGTTTTTGCTCTGCGATAGGAGCTAAAGGAATTGGCAAGCATCTAAACTTATCAAAATCAATGCTATCTACAGTTGTTCCATCTTTATGATATTCTTTTAAGATAATGTGTTCGTTAGCTTTAATAATAACGTACAGATATTCAGAAAGCTCCTGTATGTGGGGTGAAATAGTCTTTAAATCTTGGTTTACTGTAGCTGGCTTTTCTAATATAGAAAGAGGAAGAGTATGTCTTAATATGCCACTGCGTGTTACCACAAGTAACGTACCTTTCTCATATAATGTCATTCCTTCCAAAGCCTTATCTGTTATTTTCATCAGAGAGTTTGTAATATGGCTATACTTCATGTCCTTAGAAGTTACCCATAGATGCTTCCCATTATCCCAATATTCTTTATTATCCATTGAAGGAGTTTTACCTCCACCAAAAGAAACAATATCTTCCAACTTACACCATTCCCACCCCTTCGGCAACAAGTAGGGATAATGGGGCGTATCGGAAATAGTTAAGGAGAGGAAAAATCCCCTCCTTAACCTTAGAGTACGTATCAGACATTCAAATCTTTCATCGCCAATCCATAGTTTTCTTGTCCGAACAGGTCTTTATGGATGAGCTTCAAACCGAGCGTCTGATAATACTTGTAGTCATCACCTTCGGTACAGAGGTATCTGTAGCCGTAGCGTGGCATGTACTCCTTGAAGAAACGAGCCAAGTCTTTCAGGCTTTCGGCTTGGTTCTTCTTAAAGTTGCTGCGCACGATGATGATGCTCCAGTCAGGAAAGTTGCCTCTTCCACAACTGTACTCCCAGAAGCGGATGTAGCAGTCTAAATCACGCTCACGGATGTCCACGCAAAAGCCGTTGGCTTTTTGCATCACGCTACAACTGTTTCTGTAGCCGAACTTCTCACACAAGTAGAGATTGAAATCAAGAATCAAATCTTTCTGTTCCATAAATAATTGAATTTAAAAAGTTAATAAATAGTGGATTATAAACGAAAGCCTCGCTTGCGCTTAGCCTTTTTCTTTTTCATCAGGCGATTGAACTCAGCTTCTTCTGCGACAGTAGCATCGTAGGATGAACTGCCGTTCAACAGACCAAGACCGATGCTTGAACCATTGTCGGAATGGGAAACGCTTTGCTGCACTTCTTCATTTTTATGCGTGAATCCTTGTTTATGGAATTCAAATGAAGGCGCACAAGCATTCTGTTCCAATCGGTTGTCGATATTCAAGTAGCTGAACTCACGGCTGACTTTTGAGCCGGAGAAAGAAAAGCCGTCATACTCAAACTTGACTCCTTGTATTTCTCTTGTAGTCCGGCTGACCTTGAATTTCATATCAATGTCACGGTCGGCAAGGGCTTCTTTCAGTTCATTCCAACTTTGAGCTTTGGGCAGTTCTTCTTTCAGTGCTTTGTATATTTCATGTTTTGCTCGGTCGTATGGGCGCAAGCGTTCCTCCTTGATATGGTCTTTGCCATTGGCAAAGTGCAATCGGTATTTTGCCGTCAGCATCTTGCACGCCTTTTCATTTCTGCGGAAGTCGTTTTTGTCGCTAATCGTCTTACCGTCATTATCCACCCGATTGAAAACGATGTGGCAATGCGGATGCTCACGGTCGATATGCCTGGCGATGATGTACTGCGTGTTTTCGATGCCCATCAGTTTCATGTAGTCGTGGGCGATTTGCAACATCAACGCATCATCAGACTTCAAGCGTTCGCCATCTTCAGGAGAGAAATTGAGCGAGGTGTGTCCGACAATATTCTTTACCTTGTCATTGAGCAATGCTTGTAATTCAAATTGCTCTGCCATCCGTTCAGGCGTACCATCCACTCCGACTGCTTCCAGTAATTTGGATTTCTCCTCTTTGAGGACATAGCGGACACAACCGCCGAACGATGTCCCTTTGGTTTGTTTACCTATCATCTTTCAGTTGTTTTATAAGTTGGTTAATACGTTGCGCCATCTCCTCACATCTTTTGGAAACGGCAAAGAAACCGTAGGTATTTGCCTGCTTCGCCAACTGGTTGAGGTTGGTGCTTTCACCTATCAACTGACGGATGATATGGATATGTTCTTTCGTGATTCGTTCACGTACCGTCCCATTCTCGATGAGCGAACGGATGACTGCGCTTTGGGTCTGCTTGCTCCGTCTGCAAAGCGCACCGAGCCATGTGAATTGGTCGTATGACAGTCGGAGAGTTATCGTATGTTTCTTTTCCATTTTGAATTGCTTTTAGTGAATAATTTGTGACCATCGGGAGCCGTCTCCTCAGACTTTTTGAGGAGCAAGTGGTCGGGAAATGTAATACACCGACATTAACTTGCTACAGTAAAAAAGTCTCGATTTCTCTCCCTTTACTCAAAGTCTGAATCCTCGTTTCTTAGGTGGTGAAACCTTCGGTTGAGGGATGCTTCGTTGTACGCTGATGAGCTTCAAATCGAATGTCTCTATCAGTGTTTTCAAATTCGGATTCCTATTAATCATCTGCTGGAGTATGGCTTCATCGGGGCGTACCTTTAACAGATAATCGGCTATGTCGTAACCCTCCTTCCGTTCGTTTTCGGTTGCTTTGGTTTCTAGATAATCGAACAGTTGCACATCAATTCCATAGCTTTTCATCAACCCGATTTTGCTTTGCCAATAGTCGGTCGCTCCCAAATCAGGAAATAACACAACGCTTCTTCTGGCAAGAACGGATAGGCTGTTGGCATTGAAACAACCGTTCTTTCCACCCGATGCAATCCATAGAAATTGGGGTAGGTAGTAGGAAGCAATGATTGCCGTTTTCTCGCTTTCGACCAGTGCGATAGGACGTTTTTTATCTTTTGGAAGCAGATGCTCACCGAAGAAACATTGCTTTAAATTGTAATCCCCCTTGTGTAATACGGAGTGTACCCACGTGACATGATTGTATGGTTCTTTTATCCGCCTGCCTGTCGTTGTATTGTAAAGCATTATCTTACCTGTACGGACTCTGTTCTGATAATCCGTTTGCCAAAATACAGTTGCGCCATCCCAATGTTTGGAAGTACCAACTTTGTATTTCTCCATCAGCTTCAATGTCTCTGCCTCTCCGAATTGAGCCGATAAGAATTGAAACAGTTTGTTGTCGGGATAGCGTTGCAACGACTGGTTGACTATATCCAAATCAATGTAGGAGGTGACTTTCGGCTCGACTTCTTTAATGGGCGTATAGTTCCGAAAGGTATCTTCGGACAACTTTTCCTTCTCAGACGGATTCCGCTCAAAGTAATCACGGGGCGTGAAGTGGTAACCACATTTCTGTTCGTGGTCGCAACGACCCACGTAATCAGGAAACTGTATCTGTTTCTCTGTATCAATATACTTGGAGAAACATCTTTTACGGTGGCAGTTCGGGCAAGTATGCCGGGTACTGACACCTTTGTAGGGTTCTAATATGAATCTATGTGTACTCATTGTTTGTTTCTTTTTTAGTGTGTCACTTTTGTCGTTATTGTCGTTTTCGCTTGGAAAGTGTCAAAACCGACAAAAATGTCACGGGTTAATCTTTGAATATTCTCCATGCTTCTCTTTGCGGAACAGTGTTCCGATATTGTCATTGAGAAAGCGTTGAAATGTCCGTTCCTTCATTCCGTTTTGCTCTGCTACCTGTATAGCTTGAGCTGTCGTAAAGGACGGAGGCAGCAGATTGACTATCGCCTGTTGCTGGCTGTTGAGGGCATTCTCATTCAGAATATTTTGTACGCTTAATGCTGATTCCTTGAAATATTCAGTCAGTTTAATGGCTCTCTCCACCGTCAGCAGGTCGATACACGTCTTGTCGCACTCACCGCAAGTCCATCGCGCCAGTTGGATAATCAGACAAAAGCGGATGATGTATATCTCCAGCTTGCAATAGATACTTACGATGGTGTCGTTCGTTTCCCGGTCGCACCATTCTGAGAAATGGTGCTGCCACTCGTAAAGCCGTTTCTTGGCATCCTCTGAGAAAAAGAGGATTTGTGGCTCAATCTCTCCATGTTCATTGAGATGGCACTCCGATTGTATCAGCTTATCTATGACGGTATTCCATTCTTGTTCAATATCTTCTGGTAGTTCTTTGTCATTCCACCGTGCTTTCTGTTGCAGGTTGGGCATTACGAACAGGATGCGGTCAATAAATCCATTGTTGGAACGTTCACCTTTAGCCAACTCATTCAAAATTTTCTTTTGGATAGTACCAATGACCGATATATACGGACGCTTGATGAAGATGGAACTCTTGGCATTCTTTCTGTCGGACATGGTGGTCTTGGCACTGAATACCGATAGCCAAAATTGTTCCTCCGAACCGTTGTTATAGCGGTTGAAATTCTTGAACCAAGCGGATAATTCATCAGCCCATAAGCATAGCCCACGTTTGTTCTGCGCATGAATGAGGCTCAACCCTTCGGGCGTTACATCCGAAACCAAGAAGCGTTTGCGGATAGGCTCTTGCGGAAATTGCTCTCCACCACTTTCCGCACGTTCCTTGCGACTCATGCTCATCAGTTCATCGTACTTGGCAAGAGCCTTTTCAAATTCCTGATTCTGTCGGTAGTCATAATCAAGAAACGGCTTCATTGCAAAACTGAGCGGATGACTTTTGTTCGCTCCCGGTCTTCCAATCAATGCCATATACAGGATGGGGCTTTCCATCCAACCTTGCTTGATTTGGGCAAGATGCGTGTTACCTATGCCGACCGCTATTGCCGTAAGGATGGCAGCGGCAATGTAGTCGGTAGGGTAGTTATGGCATTCGTGTACCTCACGGATGATGCGTTGGATTTTTGCAGGGAATATGCTGACAGGGAATGCCGTACCGGATAACCTTGTGCTTAAATCAATCGCTTCATCAATGATGGATGCCGGATTAATAGAATATATATCCATAGTCCAACCCATTAAAATTGCACTGACGATTTAGGCTTGTGGCGGACACCGCTCTGCATATTGGCAAGCATCTCCTCGTATGTCTGCTCGGCAGTCTTTCTCCGTCCATTCTCAATCCAAGCAAGAAGCTCGTCCTCATAGAAATAGAGTTTCTTCCCTTTCTTGTAAGCCGGAAGTAGCCCTTTACGTACCAATGTATATATGGTAGACTTAGCTTTTCGGATGATACGGCAAGCATCCTCGATTTCCACCAACACATGTTTGTCAGATGGCTGTGGCTGGAGTTCCGCTACCATCTTTTTCAACTCGATGACCTGTTCGGTCAGATAACCTACCGCTTCGGGCAGCTTATCAAATGTTACTGTTTCTTTTTGCATACGCCAATCGTTTTTAATTGTTCGACGGCAAAGGAAACAGGTGTTTCAATGGTGGAATCATTCACCAAAATATAACTAATGGATAACTTTTGATGGTAGCTATTGGCGATAAGATTGTAATAATGAGATGGTTTTCATTGGTTAGTAATATCCGTTATGATAGTTATCAGGAGTCATATTTTAGGGAAAAGAGTTTTTCGGTAAAAAATATAGAATACGATGATAAATATGAGGTTGGAAACATTCTAATTGGCAATTTTTCCCTAATTTTGTAAATAACCAAAGTTTATCATTATGGATAATTTCATTTATAAAATATGGAATATTAAATGTTTATTAGTATTTTCACTCATACTCTTTCTGACATCGTGTAGTGCAGAAATAGAATCGGCTTCTGCAAATTCGACGTCAGCCATTGTAGCAGTATTTGGCGAATATATACTAGCGATATTTTCTCTAATAGTCCTTTTACTTATTCATTGCATAAGGATTACTGGAGTCGCAATATCTACGTTGGCAATATATATGATTTGTAATAATCTAAAAATAGGGCAATTAGATTCTTGCTTGTTTCTACTTGTAGGCATTCTATTGATTGTTGTTTCTTTTTGGAGTCCAATTAAATTCCATACCCCAAAAGTCGTGATAGCTAAAAATATAGCAAGAATTAAAAAACAAGAACCTTCTTCTGATGATTCTAGAAAATGCTTGATTTCCGAGATCATAGTAGGAGTTTTAGTAGGAATTATTCTTATGATAATAGAACAAAATATAGACCTTACTTTTATTAAATGACATTTATTATATTGGGTTCTATTTATGCTATTTTTCTATCCAGCTTAATCTTACATACAGATTCCGTATGCGACATTTTACGCTCAATGGTGGATATTTCCAAATCACGGAGGGTATGGGCAAATATCCTCTTTATAAATGTGGCAGTCTGTAAGCGTGGCTTGCCGAATGCCTTACCGATATTCCATCCAAAGTGCATGATGTCAATAGTCTTTAACTGAGAATCAACCTTTATTGGTTCGATTTTAGGCAACGAGTCTGACAAGTAATATTCTGTTACATATCCGCATAAGCGATTAAGTGCCGTTTCATCAAGATAGGAAACTAAAGTTTGTTTTGTGTATGCGATAACCTTATTGAGTTTTTCTTGTGAGGTACGTTCTTTCTCAGCCATAGCGTTTGCACGAAGAATCTCATATTCTGATGGTTGGTCGGATTCTTCGATAGGAGTATTGTTGATGGTAGAAAGCGTGGTTTCCTCCTTTGAAAGTTCAGCTACATCTTCATTAGATTCAGGAATTGAAGGAAGAGAAACTTCTGCTATGGTGTCAGATGGAGTTTCGATTTCGGGTTCAGGCTCAGAAATGATAGGCTCTGAATTTATAGAACTTCCGGCAAGTTCCGAGTTTGCAGCTGGAACTTCTACGACTACCGCCTTATTGCGATAGCTCTCAAATCTCATAAAGTATCTCTCTATTGTGGGAGAAAGGAGTTGTCTGAATACCATTTGCAGATTGAGATAGATAGCCCCCATGATAATGGAGCATACCACCAAAATGAGGTAGCTGCTGAACTCGTCCCAACCATAGTGAAGCACGGTCTGACGGGCTAAAATACCAATGATGGCGATTGTTCCGAAAACAATTAGATTCAAAGTTATATGTTCTATCTTTTTCTGCTCCATAGTGATATGTATTAATCGTTTGTGCGCAAATATATAGGTTTCTATGGATAGTTGATGCGTTTTAGTGGTAAGTGGCAGCTTGTTGCGTCGATACCCCGGACAACCTATGCCACTTTTTATAAATTGAAGCCCGAATTTGGTGCGATTTCAAATTCGGGCTTTTACTATCTACGTTGGATTAACAATGGAACTTATCTCCTAAATGAACAAAGAATGATACGTTATTCTTTCGTGAGGATTGCACTTTGCTTATTACCCATTTCCTGAATGTAGCGGAATGCCCGGTGTCTATTTGGTAGGATAGGGCTATAACCATATCGAGATTATACACATCGGAATTGTTCCCATTCTCCAATTTGATGTACTTACAAACTTCGTAGCTCTTCAAAACATCGGCTTTCATGATTCTTTTAATTGTTGCATGGATAGCTCCAGCCGTTGTATAAAACAAGTCTGCAAGTTCCCAAGTGGTCATCCATACTTCGCCATCAGAAATATGGATGCCTTGCCCGTTGTTTGTTATGATTCCTCGTTTCATAGTTCTATCTATTTGAGTGATATTTTATTGGCTGTTTCTCGCTTCTTGGAATTGACCAAATCGGCATATATTTGAGTTGTGGACACGTTCTTATGCGTTAGCATCTTTGAAACGGTGTAAATATCTGTACCCAAGGATATTTGTATGACCGCATACGAATGTCTGAATCCGTGAAAGGTTATCGGTTTCGTTATTCCTGCCTTTTTGAGCCAGCTTTTCAGCGGATAATTAATCATACTCCGTTTCAACTCCTTGAATACTTTGCCAGTTCCGGGTGTACCACATAGTTCGTAGGCTTCGTAACTGATGGGAAGTGTCGCTTCCGTTTGGGTTTTCTGTGTCCTGATACGCAAGCAATAGCCTTGGTCGGGAGCGATAGTAAAGTCTTCCCATTGCAGGTTTAGAATATCACTGATGCGTAAGCCTGTCAGACAAGCGAACAAAGAGGCGGCTTTCAGAATCGGAATGTCGCAAGGTGTGGCAGCGAGTTGCTTCACTTCGTCCAATGTTAGATATTCTTTCTTCACATCTTGTGGTTCAATCTTTTCAAGGTAATCGTTGATGTTCTCACGAAACCATTTGTCCCGATAGGCAATCTTCAATAATCCTCTGAAAGTAGAATAGTAGCCGGATGCCGAATTGAGGGATATAGGACGATTGCTGTGTTTGAGTTGCTTGGCGTTTAGCAGGTACTCACGGAACTTCTTGCATAAGTCCATATTTACATCGCCAAAAGTGCATTGCCCTTTGACGAAGTTATAAAAATGCTGATAGACAAACTGCCATTTCTGGTCTTTGTTCCGGCACATCTTCTTGAAGTAGGCGAGAAAGTCGGCTTTTTGTTTGGTCTTATCCAAGAAACCAAACTCTTCGTTGATGAGCGATTGCACTCTGATACAACGGATAGCCTCTGCCTTGTTCAACATATCGTTGTTGAACTCCCGTTCCATCTCGTTCTTTGGATGGGCATAGATGTAGATGCCGAGGTATTCTCTGCGGCTCATCTGCATGGTTTCGGGGTTACGGACTGCCGGATAATAATCCAGATACAAGGAGATGCGATTATTCCGAATCGCTCTCTGACGAACTGTTACTTTTGTACACGTGTGTGTCATACTGTTTAATATTTAGAGTTTTACATTTGTTTGGTGCAAAGGAATACGGTGATTCAATGGTGGCAACATTCACCGAGAAATAACTTATTCAATCTTTGGGGCTGCAAGTAATTTATCCAATTCGGGCTTAGAGATAAGCGTGTATTTGCCTTTCTTGACCTTGGGGATACTATGATACTTCGCATAATGATAGAGTTGGTCACGGGTAAGGTTGAACTTCTCCATCGCTTCGGCAACCGTATAATATTGCGGTTCTTCGGGTGCAGCAATGCCCTTCGCTATATCCACATGCTTCTTGGAGTAGTAAACCATGATGCCCTCTTTCTTCTTGGGAATGGCATTCTTGGAAACGAAACAGTAGATGGCGGATAAGGTCATGCCGAACTTCTTCTGCATTTCCTGTGTGCTATACCATTCGGTAATGTCTGGATTCGGGGCTTTCTTGGCAAAGTACGCATCTATATGTTTCTTGCTCCAGTAGGTTTTGCCACGATTGAAAGTCCGGGGGATGTTGTTCTTCTTGGCTACCACAAATATCCATGATTCGTTTACATGGTATTTTTCTTTCACTTCTGCGGTGGTATAGAAGTCGGTGATAGGGGCTTTCGCTATGGGTACTCTCTTTTTGTATTCCGCTGCATTTTCAAACAGAAGCTCTATATCCTTTCTCCTGACTAATGTCTTACCTTTGAATTGAACTACTTTTATGATGTTATCTGCCATATAGCGATAAATGCTGGCTCGACTAATCCCTAAGAGTTTTGCTGCTTCAGGTGGGGTGTAGAACTCCTTGTTCTCAATAGATGGCTCTTCCGTCTTTATTGAGAACTCTTTTTGATAAGTCGCTATGCGCTCTTGCCTAATCCGTTCTTTATAAGCTGCGTTGTTGCACTTATGAGAACAATAGTTTGTACTGGTTTTGCGGGCTATGAAAATTTGCCTACACCACTTGCATTTCTTCTTGATTTCGATGTTACTGCTCATTCTTTTCTCCGTTTATTTCTCCAATTTTGTTTCAGTGCGTCTCACCACGTCTCACTGTGTCTCAAATCTCTACTACCTTGCTGGTAAGAAACAAGGCTTTAACAAGCGAGCAACAAATGCGGTACAAAAATGAGCTGAAAAAGCCCTATAAACGATAACCATCGCTTATAAGGCTAAAAAGAAAGGCGCTCAAAATGAACGCCTTGATAATCGTTGATGATATATGCTAATCGTTGGTAATCACTACTTACTTGCCAATACAAAAGTGCTGAAATATATTCTGTAATACCATATCATTTGTCACTTCTCCCGCAATATCGCTCAAGTGGAAAATACAATCCCGAATATCTTGTGATATGAAATCACCGGAAATATTATTAGTCAGACCCTCTTGCACTCGATGGATAGCTTCTAATGCATTGTTTAATGCCTCATAATGGCGTACATTAGTAACTATAACATCATTTTGCGTAATTGTAGGAAGATGGGCAGATGTTATCAGCATTCGTTGAAGTTCTTCGATATGTTCTCTTTTTTTTGCGGATAGGGTGATTGACTGTACATTATCAGGAAAATTGTCAGGAATACTATTCTGTATATTATCCACTAAATCGGCTTTGTTATAAACAAGGATAAGCTGCTTTCTTTCACAACGGGGAAGGAGTTGACCGGCCAACTGTGTTATTTGAGCTTGGGCATTCGTAGCATCAATCATCCAAAGGACAATTTCTGCTTGATCCAACTTTTGGAAAGTGCGTTCGATACCGAGGCTTTCAATTGTATCGCTAGTTTCACGAATACCTGCTGTGTCGATGAATCTGAAAGTAATGCCACCTATATTGACAGTATCTTCTATTATATCCCGTGTAGTGCCATGAATGTCGCTAACAATAGCTTTGTCTTCATTAAGTAAGACATTGAGCAATGTAGACTTTCCTGCATTCGTTTCACCGATAATGGCTACAGGAACGCCGTTTTTGATGGCGTTACCTACGTTGAATGAATTAACCAAACGAGCTATGACTTTCTCTATGTTGTTCGCTAGTTGGCAAAGTTCGGAGCGGTCGGCAAATTCCAGTTCCTCGTGATCGCTGAAATCCAATTCCAATTCGATGAGTGAGGTGAAATGGAGTAATTGGTCACGTAAGGTAGCAAGTTCCTTACTGAAACCGCCCCGCATTTGGCTCATGGCAAGACGGTGGGTCGCTGCAGACGATGAGGCAATCAGATCGGCAACTGCTTCTGCTTGACTCAGGTCCATTTTCCCATTTAGAAATGCACGCTGGGTATATTCGCCTGGGGCAGCCATGCGACAACCATTCTTGATGAGTAGTTGTAATACTTTCTGAAGAATATAGGCAGAACCGTGGCAAGTGATTTCCGTACTGTTCTCACCAGTATAGGAGTGAGGAGCACGAAACAGACTAACGAGTACTTCATCTATAACTTCAGAGCCGTCATAAATCCGTCCAAAAGTAAGTGTGTAAGGCTTGCTGTCCCCTAACTCTCTATTAGTAGCGGCAGGAGTAAAAATACAAGATGTGATTTCGATAGCTTCCGGTCCGGAAACGCGAATACATCCAATAGCCCCGCCCTGGGCGGTAGCTATGGCGCAGATAGTATCTTGGTTCATTATTTACAGCTTGTTTTATGACGCAAAGATAGTGCTTTCTCCTGATTTTATATCCGATAAGATATTTAAATACGTTCGAGTACTTTAAGAATAAGATGGTCAATTGTATTTTTATATCCGGTGTTGGCTTCTTTAATTAATCGGTTGGCAATTACCATGCAGACAGTCATGGCTTTATGCCCCATCAAACGACTGAGGCCGGCCAGTGCGGAACTTTCCATTTCGAAATTGGTAATCTTATAACCGTTGTATTCGAATTGCTCGATTTTTTCGTTCTGATGCGGGTCTGCCAGGGGAACACGCAGTTCACGTCCTTGCGGACCGAAGAAACCGCCGGCGGCGATGGTGACGCCTCGTACCATATCATCTCCCGCTATACGGTCTATCAATTCGGCATTGGCATCAATTACGTAAGGGGCGGGAGCACACATGTTTCCCGACCATCCCATGTGGTTGAGGAAAGCGCGTTCAAAGGGCAGGTCGCAAACTGCATTACGTCCGGCATAGAAGTTCAGCAAGCCGTCGAAACCAATGGATTTGGCAGAACATATAAAAGTTCCTACGGGCGTGTAAGGTTGCAAACCGCCACACGTACCGATACGGACTAGTTCCAATTGACGCAGTTGGGGCTTTTCCTCTCTCGTCTGGAAGTCGATGTTAGCGAGTGCGTCCAATTCGTTCATAACAATATCAATGTTATCGCAACCGATACCAGTGGAAACAACGGTGATTCGTTTACCTTTATAAGTACCTGTAATTGTCTTGAATTCGCGGCTCTCCACTTCACATTCTTTATTCTCGAAATGTGAAGCAACCAATGCTACCCGGCCGGGGTCACCTACGAGGATTACTTTATCTGCCAGCCATTCAGGCTTTACGTGTAAATGGAACGCGGAACCGTCTTCGTTAATAATAAGTTCGGAAGATGCAAAATACTTTTTCATGTTACGAGGTATTATAAGTTCGTTTATAAAGAGATAACGTCGGCAACTGGTTTCTGTTCACCGGTTCCGACGTTTATATAGGTAACTTTACCGGTTTATTTGCTCAATGGCTGGTTGGATGTACCGGTTACCGGTTTGGCAATGTTCTCGCGCATCGAAGTGTCGGCCTCGATGTTTTTCATCCGGTAATAATCCATTATGCCCAGATTGCCGCTGCGGAAAGCTTCTGCCATAGCCTTAGGCACTTCAGCTTCGGCTTCGATAACTTTAGCGCGTGCTTCCTGTGCTTTGGCTTTCATTTCCTGCTCGCTGGCAACGGCCATGGCACGGCGCTCTTCGGCTTTTGCTTGAGCGATATTTTTGTCCGCATTTGCTTGGTCTATCTGTAAAGCTGCACCGATGTTCTTGCCTATGTCGATGTCGGCAATATCAATAGACAGGATCTCAAAAGCCGTACCGGCATCCAATCCTTTGCGAAGCACTAATTTGGAAATGGAGTCGGGATTTTCCAAAACCGATTTATGGTTTTCGGAAGAACCGATAGACGATACGATACCTTCGCCTACACGGGCAAGGATTGTATCTTCTCCAGCACCACCTACCAACTGACGGATATTGGCACGTACGGTTACACGGGCTTTGGCAATCAACTGGATACCGTCTTTTGCTACGGCTGTGACGGGCGGGGTATCAATCACCTTTGGGTTTACTGACATTTGGACTGCCTCAAATACATCGCGTCCGGCAAGGTCAATGGCGGTGGCCATTTGAAAAGGCAATTCGATGTTGGCTTTCGAAGCGGATACCAAAGCATGCACTACTTTCTCAACGTGTCCGCCCGCCAGATAGTGTGCCTCCAGTTCATCGCGGGTGATGTTGCTCAAGCCGGCTTTATGTGCTTCAATCAGGCCAGGCACAATAATATAGGGCGGCACGTTACGAATACGCATCAGAAATAGTTGAACCAGTGATATGTTGACTCCTGAAACTTTGGCAGACAGCCATAGGAAAAACGGTACATAGTGGAAAAACAGTACCAGGAAAATGATACCACCTATGATAGTGAAGGCAGTGAGATACATCGTGCTTGGATCCATGATTTTAGTTATTAATGATTACTTATTTAATGATTTGCAATTTACGGTTTGTTTTTCTCCACAAGTATCACTCCGTCTGTAATGCGGTTTACTATAATGGGAGTTTTCTCATTCAGAAAACCGTCTGTGGATTTTACTTCTACGATATCACCATTTATTTCGGCATACCCAATGAGGGCAAGACGGGTAGTGGTAATGCCGGTATCGCCAATTTTTACTTTCTCTTCGGCACTACGGTCTACTTTTGAAGTGATGTTTTTCTTCAAAGCTATCTTATCCAGGGTTTTGGAACGCATGAACCACACTAATGAACCAACGCAGGTGATGATGGATATGGCAAGTGTGATGAATCCGGCTGTTGCTCCTAAATTGGCAAAAGCGTAGTAGTTGGCATAAATGATGCAACCACCTGCCAAAAATCCGGCAATGCTGATGCCTGGTATGATAAATAGCTCTACGAGGAACAGTATAACTGCTGCAACGACTAAAATTGCGATGATGAATATGTCCATAACTGTTCTATTTAATGGTTTGCTTTTCTAATTTCCGCACTTGGATAGCAGTACGGTCTACTTCGTTTGCCAACTGTAGCACTCGTTTTTCCAAATCGAGTATAGCTGGAGCCATTTTGCTTCTTTCGTTCTGGTTGGCACGCGAATATTGGGTGCGCATATTTTCCAGTTTATTTTGTTGCTGGTTATAGCTTTCTTTCAGTTGGAGATAGTTCCTGAATTGCGCTTTTGCTTGCGGAGAGCGGAAATCGGCAGCATAATGATAGATATTCCTGTCATCAATTACAAACTCAAATTCGTGCCGTTTCTTTATTTTCATTTTTTCCTGCATCGTTTCCTGCAGGCGTTTCCTTGCATCGGCTACCAGGCTTTCATTCGTCCAGGTATCTCTGATGGAATGGAGTTGGGCAAGCTTTATCAGTTTGTTTTTATCCATGCTTTCATAGTTGTATACTTGTTTGGATGAGGCGGGAATGAATACATATACACATACTTTGCCTTCCGGCTGATAACGATCTGATGCAAACCAGCCGAGGTTGTTGAATTCGTCTATAACGTACATATAATCATTATAAGGCGAATTGAAAGGCATGCCTACATTTTCCGGGGTCAGATAAGTGTCTGTGTTTGTATTGTAGCGTGTTACGAAAATATCGTATCCACCCATTGATGCAGGACCGTCTGCTGCATAATAGATAGTGATGCCATCAGCCAATACGTATGGATAACTGGCATTCATGGACTCGTTGATACTGCCGGGGAGCATATTGCCTTTGCCCCATTCGTCCATCATTTTATTGCGCGATAAGATGTTGAGCGTACTGTCTTTCTGTAACTCGCTATAATAGATTTTATTCCCTAACTCCGTTTCATATACAGTGCCGCCTTCGCTATTGGAATTTTCAAAGTAGGTATCGTACATGAACAATTTCCCGGATTCAGGACTGATTTTGTACGCTTCGAGAAAATCTTTCTTGTCTACGACAAAACTGTCGATGAAGCACACTTCTTCTACGCCTTTCAGCAGACGGAGGTTGGCTTTGCTCTTTTCCAGAAGTTTTTCGGCTTCAGCGGTCGAACGTCTTCTTTTTGTCAGTTCTGCAATATAGTCTTCGTAAGTGCCGACGGCATCTTCAAATCGGTAAACGGCATTATAAGCCTGTGCCAAATAGAGTTGTCCGCTGGTGACCCGGCGTTTTACGGCTGTTTCCAGATACTTTATAGCTTCTTCCGCTTCTCCCGTATTCAGACAACATACGCCATACCACAAATTATAATTCCCGTTATTAGGTTGTGATTTTACAAATTTCTTAAAAACGGGCTTTGCCTGTTCGTATTGTCCTTTTTCATAGAGTATTTTTGCTTGGGCAAGGGTTTGTGCTGAAGCATGTATTCCAAAGAAGCCAAACAAGAAAAGCAGTATATATTTATTCTTCATACTAAAAAATCTTTTTTAATGAGTTCAAAAATACGAATTAATCCGGAATAAAGCTCTTTTCCGTAATTCTATTATGTTAATTCTTCTTTAAATGATTCTTTTCAGTTACTTTTGCAGCCAATTTTCAACTGATTTTTATGGCACTATTTACAGAGGAAGAGAAGACATTACGGCGTATAGAGAAACGCTTTGCCAAAGGAGTGGTGGAGTACGGACTGATAGAAGAGGGCGATAAAATCCTTATCGGACTTTCCGGCGGCAAGGACTCTTTGGTGTTGGTGGAACTGTTGGCGCGCCGTTCCCGGATTCTGAAGCCACGGTTTTCGGTGGTTGCTGCCCATGTGGTAATGAGAAACATCCCTTATCAGAGCGATACGGATTACCTCAGAAGCTATGCGGAGTCGCAGGGAGTGCCTTTCGTGCTGTACGAAACGGAGTTCGATGCGAGTACGGATACTCGCAAGTCTCCTTGTTTCCTGTGTTCGTGGAACCGGCGCAAGGCTTTGTTCACTGTGGCAAAGGAACAGGGGTGTAACAAAATAGCCTTGGGGCATCACATGGATGATATTCTGGAAACGTTGCTGATGAATATTACGTATCAGGGGGCGTTCGGTTCGATGCCGCCGCGGCTGGTAATGAAGAAGTTCGACATGACGATTATCCGCCCGATGTGTCTTGTGCACGAATCAGATTTGGCGGAATTGGCGGCGATAAGAAACTATCGGAAGCAGGTGAAGAATTGTCCTTACGAGTCGCAGTCGAGCCGGAGCGTGATGAAAGGTATCCTGCATCGTCTGGAAGAGATGAATCCCGAAGCCCGGTACAGTTTGTGGGGGAGCATGAGCAATGTGCAGGAAGAGTTGCTGCCCCGGAAGAATGAAGGCGGGACAAGCCGTTGACAAGCAATTTCTAATCACTAATCATTATATGAAAGCTTTTTACACCATTTTACTTTTAATTGTATCCAATGTCTTCATGACGTTTGCCTGGTACGGGCATTTGAAGTTGCAGGAGATGAAAGTTATCTCCAACTGGCCTCTCTATGCCGTTATTTTGTTCTCGTGGATGATAGCGTTGGCGGAGTATTCATTTCAGATTCCTGCCAATCGCATCGGGTTCATAGGCAATGGCGGTCCTTTTTCGTTGATGCAGCTTAAGGTTATCCAGGAAGTAGTGACGCTTATCATCTTTACAATATTCACTACCGTACTGTTTAAAGGAGAATCTCTGCATTGGAATCATTTTGCAGCTTTCGTTTGTCTGGTATTGGCGGTATATTTTGTCTTTTATAAATAGGATGAATGTGATGTCTAACGGTTGGAACCGGTAGCTTTATCAGGGGAAACTTTTTGTTTTTGCCGCCTGAACTAAAAGTTTTATGCTGATAACTAATGCGTTGGCTATTGTTTAGCTGTTGAATAAACAAGTAGGTGTACTTTCTCTCATTTCGGAGCTGTTGAACTGCTCAGCCGAAATCTGGACGATACAGGACGACACAACGTGTGACAGCTACTTGTAGGGATTTTTATCTGTCATACTTATCTGTCACGCTATAGTCTATTGTATGATAGCTTATTATCTTATTTTTGTGATAGCGTGACAGATGTTTTTCAAAATAAAACTTCGCGGAGGATGAAAACCGGGACGAATCGCTATTTTACCGTCATATATTTATCCATTCCTTTCGTGTAGAACATCCGGAGTTCCCCTTTTTCGTCCGCATATATGAAGCATGCGTCGAGGTCGGGGTGTGAATCGGCAAAGCGTTCGGCTTCTTCCAGGCCCATGACCATGAAAGCGGTGGCATAGGCATCTGCACTCATGCAGTCGCGGGCAATCACTGTGGCCGACAGGATACTGTGCTGCACCGGATAGCCTGTGCGCGGGTCTATAGTATGGGCATATTTTTTGCCGTCTTTGTAGTAATAGTTTCGGTAATTTCCCGAAGTGGCTATGCCCACATCGGTAACTTGCAGTATGGTCTGCAATTCTTGGTTTACGGCGAGCGAGTCGTCTATCGGCTTGTTGATTCCGATGCGCCATAAACTTTTTTTCGGGTTTTCTCCGCGCACCACCACTTCGCCGCCTATATCTACCATGAAATTGCCGATGCCTTTCTTTTCCAGCAATTGCGCAATGACATCTACTGCATAGCCTTTGGCTACGGCGCTGCACGAAAGCATGATGCGGGAATCCTGTTTGATAACTTTTCCGTCGGCGGATAACGATACTTTCGGATAGCCTGTGATGTCCAGCAAGCTGTCTATCATAGCAGAGTCGGGAAATGCGCCTTTCTTAAATCCGAATCCCCATGCGTTGGCAAGCGGGGCTATCGTAATGTCAAAAGCACCTTGGGTCTCCCGGGAGATTTCCATGCTGCGGCGGAATACGTTGGTGAAGAAAGTATCGGGAATGATTTCTTCGTTCCGGTTGATGCGCGTAATCGTTGCCGTATCGTTAAACGGAGATAGAGATCCGTCAAACCGTTTAAGCTCAGCTTCTATCTCGGCTTTCAAATTGCTGTCGTACTGATAGGTTATGTTATAGACCGTTCCGAATATCAGTCCGCTGACAGTTTGATAAGGAACAGCGCGGTTGTGGCGTGCAAGTATTCCGATAGTGCCGAGGGCAAGCAGGGCAACCCATAAAAAATTACGTTGTGCTTTCTTCTCCATAATGTATGATGCTGTATAAATAAATTAAGCGATCTTCTTTTTTATCCTTCTATCAGACTGCCTTTTATCGGACAGCCTGCCGTTTCTTCGTTTTTCACTCTTTATTTAAAAGAACAAGTGCTCTATCAATATCTTCGTTCCGATAACGATGAGGATAATGCCGCCCCACAGTTCGGAACGCAGCTTGCGGGCGATGCCGCATCCGCACCGGATGCCGAACATCAATCCTGCCAGTGATAAGGCAAACGACACAAATCCTATGATGCCGATAGGGGGCAGAATGGATGCAAAGTTGCAAACTCCCAGAAAAGCGAACGAAACACCTACCGCCAAGGCATCGATGCTGGTGGCTACCGCCAATGCCGCTACTACTTTCAGCTTGGTAGGATCGAACTCGTGCCGGCAATCTTCATCCTTGAAAGATTCCATAATCATACGTCCACCCAGAAAAGCTAAAATGGCAAAAGCTATCCAATGGTCTATACTTTCAATGAGATGGCTGAAAAAACTGGCGCCTATCCAGCCAAGCAATGGCATGAGTGCCTGAAAAAAACCGAAAGCCAATGCCATTATCAGCATCGGGCGCAATTGAACACGTTTTAATATAATGCCGCTGGCTATGGATACAGCGAAACAGTCCATAGCAAGCCCTATGGCAAGCAACCAGATTTCTAATCCTGTCATTATCTCTTAGAATGGTAGTTTATAAGTTATTGTATAGGTAACCCCGGTTGTGTTTCCGTTGTACTTCCCGTAGCCCGGTACGTACCATGGATCACCATGCTCGGCAACGGAAGAACTCATACGGAATTTGAAACGTAACGCCCAACCCATATACAGGTCTTTCCATACATGCGCCCGTATACCGACACAAAATTCGGCCCATTGCATCGAGCCTTTCATTCCTTTATAATTAAAAGGCAGGCTGTTTCCCCAAATGCCGTCTATCAAATTCGGATTACCCAAACTTCCCCCGTATTCAGGGTCGTTGATGCCTAACGCTTCTACATCATATTTAAAGCTCGTTGCCGCATAGCGCAGGCCAACGAGTATCATATGTCCGTGTTTTTTGTTATAAAGCGCGTTATAGTCCATACCGATACGGAAATAGGGAGCACCGGTTTTATAATGTATTCCTTTGTCGCTCCAAGTATCAGTATTGCCATATCCTAATTCTACAATCGGGAAAAAGCGATTTTTAAGATTGACATCGACAGCTACCTCACTGCTGAAAAAGTCACTCCCGAACAGTTTGCTTCCGGGTCCCCATAAATCTACACTGACAGAAATACCATTGTACAGCGGATAGTGCACTTCCTCTTTGGCCTCTTTTTTCTCCTTTTTGGGCGGAGTGTTTGCCGGCGGAGCGGAAATGTCACTGTTTTGTGCCTGTAATGGAAGAGACAGCAGCAAACAGAACGCTAGACTAATAGAATAGTTTAAGATTTTCTGCTCCATAAATTCCGGCTTCTTTATTTGCAACGCGAATAGAATCAAGACTGTGGCGACTGTATCGGACATCTGTTATGGCTTGTTTCATTTGATAACCGCAATCCATTGACAAGAAGTAAGGTGTGTTGGTTTGGTGAATAACAAGCGTATCTGTCAATGTCTTGCTGTAATGAAACACGAGTACGGTGGAGTCGGTGGTATATCTCAGTGGCAACGAGAGATCGTGCACTTTTTTTTGATTGTTGATGATGACGGAATCCGTGCCAAAGGCAGTAACCGTCAAAGAGTCTAAGGTATCATTGGATACCACTTTGGTGTCAGGATCCAATGTATATAGGTAACATTGCATCATGGCTCGCGTTGTCATTGAACAGTCTGCTTCTTCCGAACAGGATATTGCTATACTGAAAACAGGGAAAAGAACAGCCCCGAATATTATAAATCTGACTAATGCTTTCATGGTTAAATCATTTTCTCTATTTGGTACTTATTGCGTTCTGGTGCATTGCGGGATATCAACTCTCCGAGAAAACCTGCCACAAATAACTGCGTGCCGATAATCATGGATGTCAGTGACAGGTAGAAATAGGGAGAATCTGTCACAAGGCGGTAGGGCATCCCTTGATTCATGTAATACAGCTTGCTGGCGCCGACAATAATGACGGCAACGAATCCGACGAAGAACATCAGAGAACCCAATATGCCAAAGAAGTGCATAGGCTTGATGCCGAAGGTGGAAAGGAACCAAAGGGATATCAAGTCCAGGTATCCGTTGAAGAAACGATTCCACCCGCCGAATTTTGTCTTGCCAAATTTCCGTGCCTGATGGTGTACGACTTTCTCGCCAATCTTCTTGAAACCGGCATTCTTTGCCAGATAGGGGATATAGCGATGCATTTCGCCGTACACTTCTATGTTTTTTATAACATCTTTGCGATAGGCTTTCAAGCCGCAATTGAAATCGTGCAGGTTCTTTATGCCGGAAACCTTGCGTGCCGTAGCGTTGAACAGTTTTGTCGGTATGGTCTTTGACAGCGGATCGTATCTTTTTTGCTTCCAGCCGGACACCAGATCGTAGTCATCTTCCGTAATCATGCGGTATAGTTCCGGTATTTCGTCAGGACTGTCTTGCAGGTCGGCATCCATTGTAATCACAACATCGCCCTGGGCCTGTTCAAAACCGCAATAGAGAGCTGGTGATTTGCCATAATTGCGACGGAACTTTATTCCGCGCACTTTATCAGATTTTGTTTGTAATTGCTCTATTATTTGCCAGGAACGGTCGGTGCTTCCGTCGTTAACGAAAATAACTTCATAAGAAAAGTCATGGGCTTTCATTACCCGTTCAATCCATGCAAACAATTCCGGAAGAGACTCCTCTTCATTATATAAAGGAACGACAACTGAAATATCCATTTGCTTATTTACGATTTTACTATATTATACTATACCTGATTTATTTGAAATTTGTCTGTTCTTGTCATTCCTTTTTACGCCTCATTACAAATAAGGCAGTAGGAAGCGCGAGCAATGAACCGCAAAATACATTCCATGACACCAGTTGCATGGTGATATCTATGGGAGTGAGCGATTTCACAGTCTCCAATGTTTCTTGAAACATGTTTGTATAGGCTTCTATGTCCGGTACACCGCTTTTGTTTAAGATATCAATTTGAGATTCGTAGGCATTGATAACGAAACCATGATCGATGAAACGGAAATAAATGTAGTGTGCCACTGCCGTCAGCAATGCGGCAAACATATACATGAATACTGTGAATATCCATGCATGCAAGAAGCTGATACTGCCGCTGCATACAGTATTACGATACATTCGTACATAATAATAGCCCATGAAAGGGACACATAACGTGAGCCCTACGAAAAGGAAAGATAAAAACGGAATTGTCAATCCTAAAGGGAAGAGGATGAATTTTAAAATCCAATATCCTCCCAAATAGGTGCCGAACAACATTGCATATTGCATGTAACCTTTATTTTCTGCCATTTTTCTAAGAAATATGGCGCAAAGTTATAAATAATATTGGTTGTAGACCCTGTATTCTTGTTAAAGTTGAAAAAAGTTAGGGGAAGGTATTGCAGATTTAAAATTTTTATCTACCTTTGCACTCGCAAAACGGGTAAGTCCTATACGGCCAGCTCCCTTCGAATCCTCCAGGGCTTGATCGCAGCAAAGGTAGTTGGTTGTAGCGGCGCGATATAGTAAGCTTACCCACCCCCGCCTCTTTAGCTCAGTTGGCCAGAGCACGTGATTTGTAATCTCGGGGTCGTTGGTTCGAATCCGACAAGAGGCTCTCCAAAGCGGATATATCTAACGGATGTATCCGCTTTTTCTTTGTATGCTCGGCATGAGTATTAGCTAACGGGTGCAAGTCCCGGATCAACGTAAAAATCTGGGATCAACGTAAAAATCTGAGGGATTCTCATCTTACGCATAAATTTTCGACAGCCTAAACAAAAAGAATGCCTTATCTTTCACTCCCCTAAATTGTGAGCGAAAGTTCTTTATTTTAGCATTAAAGGATTCAGAAGCTGCGTTCGTGGAACGTCTCTCGAAGTAGTTTATTATTTCAAGATAATGTGTCTGTATTGACCTTGCTACTCTTCCAAAGGCAAGGAATCCTGATTTATCCACTTCATCATACCACCTGGCAAGCCTTGTCAAGGCTACATCCTTATGTCTGCACTGGTGATAAATCAATCCTAGTCTCATGGAAAGATAGTACGCTTTCTTTATATCCGGATATTCTCTGAACAGGATACCGGCACGTACACGTTGTGATTCGGTCCATAATGATTCTTTCTTATACAGAAGGTATATACTTCTGGCCAGCAACTGTTTCCTTGAATCTCCATTCTCAAATACCGGAGCATGATATGTCTTTCCACATGCCTTTGCATATGCTATCTGTACAGACTCTTCATCAAGTGCTTCCCAGCGGGCTTTAACTCGCATGTCCTGAACTGCTTCATAAGCAAGCTTCTGCACATGGAAACGGTCTGTAACACGACGTGCGGCAGGAAAGCATATACGTGCGCTCCATATTGGGAGCCATATCAAGTGTTATCTCCCTTACCTGAAAGCGCCTGCGTCTGGAAAGTTTTAGAAGGATGGATGTTACGGTCTTTACATCAGTACCTTTTATAATAGCGATAATACTTCCGGCTGTTCCTCTTTTCTCCTTATTTATCAATATGGTATATAATTCACCGCGCGAGAGACACACTTCGTCTATCCCTACGTATGCTCCAATGTTTTTCTCGAACAGGATCCATTCTTCTGCGTGCGGAAGTTGGTCCCATTTCAAATATCCGCTCAGATGATTGCGGTATTGCCTTTCAAGAAGCTCACCGTCGATACCGAACAGGGTTCCCAAAAGCTTACAGCTGACGGGAAGTGTATCAATATAACTCTTTTAAAAAAGTCGCAAATTCTTGCGTCATACGGCTGCCTTGAGCAACCAGTTTCCAGTTACGGCTTACATAGCGGTTCTCATCCTTTAAGCCCCATCTGCGACGACGGATGTTTAGATATACCTTCTTTCCGCGGATTGGAAAGTCTTGTACAACTATCGGATCATAAAAACCCTTACTCTCAACTTTACTCTCAGAGTACTCTTGGGGAGCTTCATTCTTCTCTTCAAGATAAATTACTATTTCCGTACTGCTTTCCTTTACATCTGATATAGTGAAATAATCAAGAGTTCCTTCCGGAAGAAGGAGACGATAACCGTTTGTTTCCATTGTATTCTTTTTTTTATTCTTGTAGGCAAAGATACAATTTTATCAGAATTACTCCTCAGGTTTTTACGTTGATCCATTGTGCGGTCGATTGAGCCGAATCGTGCGGTCGATAAAGCTGCATCGTCTGCACGATTCTGGCGAAATGTCTGCACGTTTGCAACGAAGGGTTTTTATAAAAGAATTCGGGCTTTTCTGCAAAACGTTTCGGCGTTTTAAGTAAAAGGCTTCGGCGTTTTTATTCAATCAGCAGAATAGGTGTAAAAGAGAATCTTTCTGACGCTTTTTACGGACGGATACTTAGTCCGGAATTCTTCGGTCAGATCCATTTCCCATGCGCCATGCACAGGTCCCAGTGCACGGCTTTTCCGGATATTTTCCGGAAGCAGGAAGTCTTCGGAACGGGACAGGTATAATTCGTTGCCTTCCGGAGAAATAACGGTAACTCCTTCCGGGGTCCAGGTGAATCTCGTACCTTCATCAGTAAGGGCTGAATTACCGGAATAAATCTGGCAGGATCCTCCTTCTGAAGTGTCAAAAAGCAACTGAAGACGGGCATCACGCCATGTTTCGGAGACAGCGAGTTCTTCTTCGATGCAGGTGCGCAGTTCTTTATCGTCAGCCATCACCTGATAGCCCACCTCATAAAGCCAGATATTGCGCAGATAAGGTTCGACACTGATGCAGATTTCGGATGCATTGTGCGCGTCATCCATGACTGTAAGTGTAGCCTGTCCGCTTTTGAGAGCATAGAAACGCATGTAACGGTTTTCTACCATTTCAACCTGAACGGTTTCTTCATCGCTGGAGAAAACGTCGTACTTTCCCACTCCTCCGTATACATTGATGGTGCCTCCGTGAAGAACAGTGCATCTCAGGCTGCCTTCCTGAATGGGAACTTCGCCTACGATATCAAGGTTTTGGAACAATTCGATACCTGCTTCCTCTTTGCATGAGAAAGTGAGCACGGAAAGAACAACCGGGAAAAGGATGGACAGGATGTATTTATAGAGATTCATAAGTATCAGGTTATTAGTATTAATTTACTTATGCGAAGTAAACAAAAAATAAGGACATTTCATAATAAAAATAAAAGGATTAAGAGATTATTTTGCATTTATTAACTTCTTCTGAAAACTTTGTTGATTCATATAGGAACTGGAGAAACAGATTTCCGGAGGGTATAAATTAGGACCAATTATTATACATGCTCAGTGTCATATTGACATTTATAAGAGTCCATTGAGGGATCTATACCAAGTCTTTCATTTTTGAGGTATCAAAGGCTTTTCTGAAAATAATTTTAAAGCGGTAGAAATAAACTGAAGAAAATGGAGATTCAGGCAGGATGAAATAAAGGAGAAAGGGAGAAGATGGTATGTCGGCATCTTCTCCCTTTCTCCTTGCGGCTTTGCAGGAATTTCTAGTATTTGATTTTCAATTCGTCCAGAATCTTGCGCATCTCTTCGTAGGTAGTGATGCGGGTGGGCACCAGCGGCAGACGCAGGCGGTTCTTGATCATGCCCATCATGTTCAGCATGGCTTTCACTCCTGCCGGGTTACCGTCAACGAAAAGCAGCTTGAACAGCTCGGTAAACTTGTGGTGGATGGTCAGGGCGCTTGCGTAGTCTCCGGCCAGAGCCAGACGTGTCATGCGACTGAATTCACGCGGAAAGGCATTCCCGATTACAGAGATGACTCCCACAGCTCCCAGAGTGATCAGGGGGAATGTGATTCCGTCGTCACCGGAAATGACATCAAAGTTTTCAGGCTTGTTTTTGATGATGTCATCCATCTGGGTGATGTTTCCGGAAGCTTCCTTGATGGCAACGATGTTGTCGAAGTCACGTGCCAGGCGAAGGGTGGTTTCGGCCGTCATGTTCACTCCCGTACGTCCGGGAACGTTGTAGAGCACAACAGGAAGGTCTGTAGCCTTGGCAATGGCCTTGTAGTGCTGATAAATTCCTTCCTGGGAAGGTTTATTGTAGTAAGGAACGGCTACCAATACGGCATCCACTCCCGTAAAATCATCGTTCTTCAGCGTGTCGACTACGGTTTGCGTGCAGTTACTGCTGATTCCCAGCAGGATGGGAATTCGTCCGTTGACACGTTCGACAACCGTTTCCTTGATTTTTTTCTTTTCTTCGGCAGTCAGGGTCGGTGTTTCGGCTGTCGTTCCCAGTACGCACAGAAAGTCTGTCCCGTTCTGTACCTGGTATTCGACCAGTCTCATCAGCGACTCATAATCTACGCTTCCGTCTTCATTGAAGGGAGTGATCAGTGCGACTCCCATTCCTCTTAGCTTTCTTTGTATCATAAATGAATTATAAACGCATTCTAACAATGCACAAAAATACGAATATTTTCTATTAAAATGAAATGTCCGGCATTTTTTTCCGTGCAATCCGTAAGGCTTGTGCCTGATTAGTCAATCATTTTCAAAAATTCTTCTTCGTTCACGATGCGGATGCCCAGTTTCTCTGCTTTTTCCAGTTTGCTGGGACCCATGTTTTCTCCGGCCAGAATGAAGCTGGTTTTCCTGGAGATGCTGCCCACATTTTTGCCTCCGTGTTTCTCGATCAGTTCTTTGTATTCGTCGCGGGAATGGCGGGCAAAGACGCCGCTGATGACGATGGACTGGCCCAGCAGTTTGTCAGTGTGGTCGGACAGATCCTTTTCTCCGGCAGCCAGTTGCAGGCCGGCCAGTTGCAGGCGTTCGATCAGGGAACGGTTTTTCTCGTCGGAGAAATACAGCCGGATGCTTTGGGCTATCTTCTCTCCGATTTCGTCCACATGGATCAGATCATCAAGTGTGGCCTGTGCGAGGGCATCAATGGAAGTAAAGGCTTTGGCAACTTTCTTGGCGACGGTTTCTCCCACAAAACGGATGCCCAGGGCGAAGAGTACTCTTTCGTAGGGTACTTCCGTTGACTTCCGGATTCCCTGAATGATATTTTCAGCCGATTTGTCTCCCATCCGTTCCAGGCGGCAGATGTCTTCCTTGCGCAAGGTGTAAAGATCGGCTACATCGTGAATCAGGCCTTCCTGATAGAACTGGTCGACGGTTTCAGGGCCCAGTCCTTCGATGTTCATGGCACGCCGGCTGATAAAGTGTTCGATCTTTCCTTTGATCTGCGGAGGACATCCTGTTTCATTGGGACAGTAGTGGGCTGCTTCGTCTTCATAGCGTACCAGCTTGCTTCCGCATTCTGGACAATGAGTGATGAAGGTCACCTTTTCACTTCCGGCCGGACGTGAAGCCAGATCCACCCCGGTGATTTTCGGAATGATCTCCCCGCCTTTTTCTACATAGACGTTGTCGCCCAGGTGCAGGTCGAGCGAGGCAATGATATCCGCGTTATGGAGTGAAGCCCGGCGTACGACGGTTCCTGACAGCTGTACCGGTTCCAGATTGGCTACGGGGGTGACAGCTCCGGTGCGTCCCACCTGATAGGTGACCTTCAGCAGACGGGTCAGTGCCTGTTCAGCCTGAAACTTATAGGCGATGGCCCAGCGTGGAGACTTGGCCGTGTAGCCCAGATTACGTTGCTGGCGGAGGGAGTTTACTTTCAGGACAATCCCGTCGGTGGCTACAGGCAGGTTCTTGCGTTCCACATCCCAGTACTTGATGAAATCGAAAATTTCTTGCAGGGAATGTACCTTACGGGTGATTTTTGAAATCTTGAATCCCCATTTTTCGGCTTCCTGCAGATTCTCATAGTGTCCGTCGCAAGGCAGGTTGTCTCCCAGCAGGTAGTAGAGATACGCATCCAGTCTGCGTGCGGCTACAACAGCCGAGTTCTGTGACTTCAGGGTTCCTGAAGCGGCATTTCTCGGGTTGGCAAAGAGAGGTTCCTCGCGCAGCTCCCGTTCCCGGTTCAGTTCTTCAAAGACAGTCCAGGGCATCAGGATCTCTCCGCGGATCTCGAAACTTTTCGGATAACCGGTTCCATGAAGCACCAGCGGAATGCTGCGGATGGTCTTTACATTGTCTGTAACGTCGTCACCGCGCACTCCGTCGCCCCGGGTTACGGCACGGATCAGCCGGCCGTCTTCGTAGGTCAGCGAAATGGAGGTCCCGTCGAATTTCATTTCACAGCAGATCTCGAAGTCTTCATTCAGCGACTTGCGGACACGTTCGTAGAATTCGGTCACTTCGGCTTCGGAATAGGTATTGCCCAGCGAAAGCATCGGATATTTGTGCTCCACCTGGACAAAGTCCTTGTTGATGTCGCTGCCCACGCGCATGCTCGGCGAAGTGGGATCGAAATGTTCCGGATGCCGGGCTTCCAGATCCTGCAGTTCCCGCATCAGCTTGTCGAACTCCTGATCGGAGATGACGGGCGCATTCAGTATATAGTAGTTGTGGTTATGGCGATGTAATTCTTCTCGCAGCTGGTCTATTCTTTCTGTTTCGGTCATGATATTCAAAAATGAGTTTCCTGCAAAAATAGCAAAAATGTGCGGGAGGGCGATGTAGGTAAGGCAGAATATTCGTACTTTTGCAAAAAATAACAAGCCAGTATGAGAATAGATATTATAACCGTTTTGCCGGAAATGATCGAGGGATTTTTCAATTATTCCATCATGAGCCGTGCACAGAAAAAAGGGATTGCAGAGTTTCACATTCATAACCTGCGCGACTATGCTTACGACCGTTATCGGAAGGTGGATGATTACCCCTTCGGAGGATGTGCGGGAATGGTAATGAAAATTGAACCCATTGACCGCTGTATCTCGGCACTGAAAGCCGAACGGCACTATGACGAGGTGATCTTTACGACTCCCGACGGGGAGCAGTTTAACCAGAAGATGGCGAATACGCTTTCCATGAGTCAGAACCTGATTATCCTCTGCGGTCATTTCAAGGGGATCGACTATCGTATCCGGGAACATTTCATCACGAAAGAGATCAGTATCGGTGACTATGTACTGACCGGCGGAGAGCTGGCAGCTGCTGTGATTGCTGACTCGATCGTCCGTATCATTCCGGGAGTGATCTCTGATGAGCAGTCGGCTTTGTCAGATTCTTTCCAAGACAATCTGCTGGCTCCTCCGGTTTATACGCGTCCGGCAGAATACAACGGATGGAAGGTACCTGATGTGCTTTTGTCCGGCCATGAAGCGAAGATCCGGGAGTGGGAATTCCAGCAGTCTCTGGAACGGACACAGCGTCTCCGTCCCGATTTGCTGGAAGGAAAATAATTGACAATACGGATTCCCGGAGGTTCCGGAAAGATCGGATGACTCTTTCTCCCTCCGGAAAAAAGTTCACCGGCATACCGGTTGTCCCGAAAAAGGAGCAACGGTATGCCGGTGATTTTATACTCGGTCTGATGTAAAGATAATTCTTAATGGATTACACTTCCAGTGCACCGATAATGTCGCGTACGGAACTGTATCCGTGACGGTCCAGATAATCGTTGATACCTTCTGCCACTTTCACGGTAACAGCCGGATCGATGAAGTTGGCCGTTCCGATCTGGATGGCACTGGCGCCGGCCAGCAGGAACTCTACGGCATCTTTCCAGTTCATGATTCCTCCCAGTCCGATTACCGGAATCTGTACGGCTTTGGCTACCTGCCATACCATGCGCAGGGCAATCGGTTTTACAGCAGCACCGCTCATTCCGCCGGTGACGGTGGAGAGGATGGGCTTGCGTTTTTCGGCATCAATGGCCATACCCAGCAAGGTGTTGATCAGTGAAACGCTGTCAGCTCCGGCTCCTTCAGCCGCCCGTGCGATTTCCGTGATGTCGGTTACGTTGGGTGACAGTTTTACGATCAGAGTCTTGTGGTACACCTTACGCACGGCACTGACTACTTCGGCTGCTCCCTTGGCTGTGACTCCGAATGCCATACCTCCCTGTTTTACATTCGGACATGAGATATTCAGTTCAATGGCAGGAATATGGTCCAGCTCGTTGATGATGCTGGCAGTTTCGGCATAGTCTTCCACTTGTGAACCGGATACGTTTACAATCATATTGGTCCGGATATCTTTGATTTGCGGGTAAATGTAGTCTACAAAGTAGTGTACACCCTTATTCTGCAATCCTACGGCGTTCAGCATTCCCATAGGAGTTTCTGCCATACGGGGATAAGGATTTCCCTCGCGGTGATGCAGGGTTGTGCCTTTTACAATGATGCCGCCGATCTTTTCCAGATCTACAAAGTCCTGGAATTCCAGTCCGTATCCGAATGTACCTGATGCGGTCATCACCGGATTTGACATTTCCAATTTACCGATGTTTATACTTAAATCTGCCATAATAATTTCTTGATATTAAAAACCGGACCTTCTTTACATACACACACATGACCTTCGTCTGTCTTTTCCACGCAGCAGAGGCAAGCTCCTACACCACAGGCCATTGTATTCTCCAGAGAGACTTCGCATTCAATGTTGTGTGCCTTGGCATATTTGGCCACAGCCATCATCATCGGCTTGGGACCGCAGGTATAAATCATGTCAAACTGGTTGTTGGCCAGTACGCTGTGCATGGTTACATAACCTTTTTCGCCCATGCTTCCGTCTTCTGTTGTGGTGTGAACCTCTCCGAAAGCAGCAAACTGGTCTAACTGCAACAGATCGTTCTTGGAGCGTGCACCCAGCAGGAATGTAGGCTTGCAGCCTGCCTTGAGCAAGGCTTCGCCCAGATAAAGCATCGGTGCTGTACCTACGCCACCTCCGATAAGCAGTACTTTCTTCTCCGGTGATTCCGGCATGGAGAAACCGTTGCCCAAAGGCAGTACGACATTGACCGTATCGCCTTTTTGTACGGTAGCCAGTTTCCGGGTTCCGTCGCCGACCAGCTGTACAAGGAACCATACTTCATTGGTCTTTCTGTCTACATAGTTAATAGAAATGGGACGTCTCAGGAAGGTTGTAGGCGAGCCGTCCACGCGGATCTCCGCAAATTGTCCCGGAAGCATTTCGGGAAGCGGATCTGATTGAGTTAACTTGATCAGAACATAGTTCGCATGCAAGCGAATGTTCTCTGTGACCGTTAAATCTAATACGTATTTTTTCATAAAAGTTAGGGTAAATTCATTCTCCTTGCAAAGATAACGAATTTACCCTAAAATACCGGCAAAAGCTGGCCGAGGTTTATGACACCGGATTATTTTTCCGGTTTGAACACTTCATATGTCCCATTGTCGAAGAAAATTCTTATTTCAGTAATTTTCGGATGAGGCTTTTCGATGTACTTAACTTCCTCTCTTACAATTTCTTTAGGCACATAAACCGGACTTCCTGATGGGTTTTCCTTGCGAAAATCTGCGCCGGCCGGCTCTTCGGCCGGAATTTCTCGATTCTCAGGCGTCTGAGTAAACAGATCGACATGACTGATTGAGGAAGTAGTCTCTTCCATTTCTCCGTCACCATACAAAAGCCAGTTTAAGTTTATATATGGACATGCTTTATGGATACGCATAACTACCTCAAGGCTAGGTTTGTTGCGTCCGCTGAATATGTGGGACAAGGATGAGGTGGAAATGCCCAGTTTCTCGGCAAACTCTACATTGGAGAGGCCTTCTTTCTGCATGATTTGAAGAATTCGATCTTTCATTTACAAATGGATTTATGTGTTACAAAGGTAAGAATTACTTTTCACAAAAGCAAATTTACATATCTATTTGTCTATAATTACAAATGGAATAAATCTTATACATCTGTATTTATGTAGGATGGATACAATTGTAAAAGGTTTCTTGTATGCTTCTCTAATAACTTTAATTATTAGATATAAAATATTGGTTTATAGCGGTGTCTGTCTAGATATGTTGTTATTTCCATCTGTATATGACGCAATAGGTGCTTGTAAAGTGTTTTAGTTAAAGTTGACTTTCGGTATATTTTACTTAATTGTACTGGTTATCTGTTGTTTATAAGTTAAAAATGTCAGTCTATAAATATACATATACAATTATATTTGTAACGTTTAGACTTGTAAGTATGATCTTTCTGTCTGTAATACAGTGCTTTTACTTTTGTAATATCAATTAGAAAAATAAACATTCCCACCCTATTACATTTGTAATATTCCATTTGTAATAACCGATATTTTACAATTGGATATAATTCTCTATAAAAGGACTGAGATGGTTTTTACTCATGTGATTTATGCAGGTTCTCTTCTGCTCTTGCGTACATCTGTTTATCCTGATGACTCTTCACCTTATCGGGAGAAAAAGACAAATCACTGAGATTTTAAAATTTGCAGCCAACCGAAGAGTCGTGCACGATTTTTAAAATCTCAGTGATTTTGGGAAGTATTCTGTTTTCCGGAGGAACAGACGGGGCCTGGAGGATTTAATGAAGGATAAAGTAGACCAGTTCACGCAGGAGTTCTCCGTCCGGAGTGGACGGATTGTCTATGCCTTTAGACTTCGCATCACAGGTGCGGATGGCTCCGATAATCTGCATAACTTTGACCCCTGTATATTTGCGCATGCCTGCCATGTAGTCTTTGGCCTGCCAGGGTGAGCGAAGTCCCAGCTGACTGGCAATTCCCTGGTCGGATTTGTCGGGTGCATAGTAAGCTAGCATCAGGTTGGAAAAGAAATTAAAGAGTACGGCCAGCGTGACCTGCAAAGGGTTATTCTTGGGATTATCTTCAAAATATTTTACTATCTGATTTGCCTTGAACACATCCTTTTCAATCAGGGCATTCCTTAATTCGAAATTGTTATAATCTTTACTGATGCCGATGTTCCGTTCAATCTGTTCGGCTGTAATCCGTTTTTGTCCGGCCGGAAGAGTGATAATTAATTTTTCCAATTCGCCTGCCATCCGGTTCAGATCTGTTCCGACAAATTCGGCCATCATCTCTGATGCCTTCGGTTCAATTTCCACCTGTTTGCGCTTCAGATAGGATGAAATGAATCCGGGCAGCTGCGTATCTTTCAGCTTCTTGGATTCAAATAATACTCCGGCTTTTTCCAGTTCGGCTGTAATCTTTTTTCGCCGGTCCAGAGTTCCGTGCTTGTAGCACATCACTAAGATGGTTGAGCTCATCGGCTTCTGCAGATAGTGAATCAGCTCATCCAGATTCTTAAGATTCTGGGCTTCCCTGACGATGACAACCTGGTATTTCGACATCATCGGATAGCGTCTGGCAGCATTGATAATCGATACGATATCGGTATCTGATCCGTACAGAAGCGTCAGATTAAACTCTTTTTCTGTTTCTGTCAGGACGGTATCCATGATGTAATCAGAGATCCGGTCGATGTAATAATCTTCTTCTCCCATCAGGAAATAGACGGGAGAATAGATCTTGTTTTTCAGGTTGCAGGCTATCTCTTCGTATGTAGTTTCTTTCGCCATAATGGTAAAATTACCAGTCAAATTTCAAGTGTTTAACGGTCTTCTTTTCATCAATGATCATACGCAGGGCATCGATACCGATCTCTACGTGTTCGTGTACAAAACGCTGGGTGACCATGGTATCACTCTGCTCTGTCTTTACACCTTCCGGAATCATGGGCTGGTCGGAAACCAGCAGTAAGGCTCCTGTCGGGATATGGTTGGCAAAGCCGGTAGTAAATAAGGTAGCGGTTTCCATATCGACTGCCATGGCTCTTGTCTTTAGCAGGTATTTCTTGAACTCCTCGTCGTGTTCCCAGATGCGCCGGTTGGTTGTATAGACGGTTCCTGTCCAGTAGTCGCGGGAGTGGTCACGGATGGATGACGACACGGCTCTCTGCAACATAAAAGCCGGCAAGGCAGGAACCTCAGGCGGATAGTAATCATTGGAAGTTCCTTCTCCACGGATGGCTGCAATGGGCAGGATCAGATCACCGATCTGGTTTTTTCTGTCAATTCCCCCGCATTTGCCCAGGAACAGGCATGCCTTGGGATGTATGGCACTCAGCAGGTCCATGATGATGGCTGCATTGGGGCTTCCCATACCGAAATTGATGATGGTAATTCCTTCTGCGTGTGCAGAAGTCATGTTGGCGTCACGTCCCAGAATAGGCACATTGAACCGTTCTGCAAAAATCTCGACATATTTGTTGAAGTTCGTCAGCAGGATATATTCGCCGAAGTCTTCCAGTTTCCGCTTGGTGTAACGAGGCAGCCAGTTGGCTACGATTTCTTCTTTTGTTTTCATAAGATTCCAGAATTTGTGTTGCTAAATAGGAATATATCAGAAATGCTTCCGGGAAGAAACAACTTTCTGTGAACGCAAATGTACAATAATAATGCAGACAGCAAAAGGAAAGTTGACATTTTCTCATGCAGGAAGTCTCCGGATTGTGGAAAGTATTCAGGCTTTTATGCACTTTTGAGAAAATGAAGTATCTTTGCGTTGTGATAGAAAAACGCCTATGTTTGCATTGAACCTGCCTGCTTTTGATGCCAGAATTACCCAGCGGAACGGTAAAAACGTGATATTTGATGTGATCCGCCGCCGTTATGTTGCCCTGACCCCGGAGGAATGGGTACGCCAGCACTTTACTCATTTTCTGCTGAAAGAAAAAGGGTATCCCCAGGGATTGCTGGCCAATGAAGTGCAGATTAATCTGAACGGTACCCGCAAACGTTGTGATACGGTGTTGTATAACCGTGATCTGACGGCCCGGATGATTGTGGAATACAAGGCTCCTACCGTAGAGATTACTCAGGCTGTATTTGATCAGATTACCCGCTATAACATGGTGCTTAAGGTGGATTATCTGATTGTCAGCAACGGACTGAATCATTACTGTTGCCGGATGGACTATGCGAACCAGACCTATGTTTTTCTTCCGGGAATCCCTCATTATACAGAACTGTGAACCTCTTGTCTGATATGGACAGAGGTATGTAATTCGTAACCAGGATATGAAAAAGGAAGTTACCATAAAAGATATAGCGAAGGAATTGGGAATACACCATGCTACGGTTTCGCGTGCATTGCAGGGAAGCACAAAGGTCAATGAGAATACCAGGAACATGATCCTGCAGGCAGCCAGGGAAATGGGATATACTCCCAATATTTTAGCCCAGAACTTCCGGAACGGAAAAACGAAAGTCATATCTTTCATCATACCTGATCTGAAGCATCATTTCTTTTCCAGAATCATTTCGATGATTACTGAAATGGCACGGGAAAAAGGGTTCATGATCATGATCTTCCAGTCGAATGACGATCCCAACGTCGAGAAAGATATCATAAATTCCCTGATCAGCCTGCGTGTTGCAGGAGTGGCTGCCTCCGTTGGTCTGAGGACATCCTCTACCGAGCATTTTGACAGGTTGACCGAAGAGAACATTCCGCTGGTTTATTTCGACCGTGTTCCGAAGGAGACTGTCTGCTCTACGATTGTGCTGGATAACGGAAAGGCAATGAAGCAGGTGGTAGACAGGCTGGTAGAACTGGGGAAAAAGAAAATTGCATATATATCGTATGACGGATATACTCAGATATTCGAAGACCGGTTGAAGGCTTACTTTCAGTCTGTCCGTGAGGCAGGACTTTCTTATGAGAAATGTATTCCTGCCGGACAGATATTTATAGCCGACGGTTATAAATCGGCTTCTATTCTATTCAGTTCCTCCGAAAGACCGGATGCGATTGTCTGCATAAATGATGAGGTCGCCATTGGGGTTATCAAATATCTGAAAGAGCATGGCGTTTCTGTTCCGGATGAGGTTGCTGTCGTGGGATTTGATGACAATCCCATGGGACTTGTATGCGATCCGGAACTGACAACCTTATCCCCTTCAATAGATCTTCTGTCGGAATCGTTGCTGAATCTGTTGTTGCGTGAAATCGAATCCGGAGAAAATATCAAGGAAGATATCGTATTGCCTCTGGAATTGCATGAAAGAGGAAGTATATAATCCAAAGTGCTTAATTCTTATTTTATATTTTGCAAATATGAAAAATATGTCTACTTTTGCAATGCACACGTGTGCACAACTAAGAGAAAAAGGATAGAATAAATTCTTTGTAACTTATAATCAACTAATTAAATAAAACACCATGAAAAAAACGATTTTAACAGGTGCCATGCTTGCCTTATCAAGCTTTTGCTGGGGAACGGACATTCATTCCGATAATTTTAAGGAGTTATGTAACATTTATGCTGCTGCAACTCGTGCACTCAATGAGATGCATTCAGCTGCCGACTGGGAACAAACCCAGAAAGTGCTGGCTGAATTGCAGAAGAAATGTCAGAATGATCCTTCCCTGCAAGCTGTATTGCAATTAACCTATCCTACTTGTCCGAAAGAACTGAAAGACAGCTATGAAGGTGCCCTGAAGGAGCAGCTCGAAATGAAGGATGCTGTCAAGCGCCTGTCCATGGCAGGAACTTTACAGGCTGAAAACATATCTACTACTGTCAATGGTTTTGTAAAGGCTGTCTATCTGCAGGAACTGGTATACGATGAGCGCAGAGGCAATGAAGGAGCTCCGTATGAGACAAAGGAGCAGCGGGATGCCCGAATGAAATGGTGGAGAGACGGCAAGTTCGGTATGTTTATCCATTATGGTCTTTATTCAGGGCTTGCAGGAGAATTCCAGGGGAAAAAATATGAAGGATGTGTGGAATGGATTCAGATGCAGTCTGGCGCTGATTTTGATACTTATAAGAAAGAAGCTCTTCCCCGCTTCAATCCACAGAGCGGTATGGCTGAACAATGGGTCAAACTGGCCAAGGAAGCAGGCTGTACCTACACTGTACTGACAAGCAGACATCACGAGGGATTCAATATGTTCAATACTCCCGAATATGATTTTAATGTGGTGAATCTGAAAGGAATTGATATCGCCAGGGAGTATTCCGAGGCATGTAAGAAGTATGACATGAAGGCCGGTTATTATGTGTCTCTGCTGGACTGGAATCATCCGGATTATGATCCCAGCGGATCGGGTATCTCCTATCCTGCCGGAAACTATGAAGCTGAGAAACAGGGAAAACGTCATTTCGGTAACCACGAAAAATACAAAGAATACTTGTTCACGATCTTCAACGAATTGATCAACCAGTATAAGGTAGATCTGGTATGGTGGGATTTCAGCCAGCCTAAATTTCAGGGAGACTATGCGTGGGGAGCTACCCGTCTGATGAAAGCCTTGTTTGACAAATACCCCAAAGCTATTCAGAATAACCGTCTTTATCATTCGGACAATCACCTGAGTGAAGGAGGTATCAAGGTGACTCCAACCTGGAAAGGGGACTACTCTACTGCAGAACATCATATCCCTGCTAATGGAATTGATGGAGACTGGGAAGCATGTCAGACGCTGAACGGTACATGGGGATATTCCGCGGATAACCAGAAATGGAAAACCTCTGAGGAGCTGATACATGAATTGGTTGATGTGGTCAGCCGGGGAGGAAACTTCCTGTTGAATATCGGCCCCAAGAGTGACGGATCAATACCTGAAGAAAGCATCAGACTCTTTAAGGAAATCGGTAAATGGATGAAAACCAATGGAGAAGCCATCTATGGAACTCGCGCAAATCCTTTTGATAAAGAATTTGAATGGGGACGGATTACCCGCAAAGGAGATGACAGACTGTACCTTATTATGTATGGCAAACCGGAAAGTGGAAAAATTGAACTGCCCTGTACCTTTGACAAAGGCAAGGTTAAGGCAAGTATGCTTCATGGCAACAAAGCAGTAAAGGTGGAACAGGATGCCGAACGTAATATGTGCGTCATAGATGTCAGTTCAGTCCAGTTCAACGAACCTGCTACGGTCGTGGAATTACAGGGTAAATGGAGCCTGTAATCCTTCGTTAATCGTTGAAAAGTTTCCGTTAGTCTATTCTATTTTTCAGTTTGAAGTGGAGATTCTACTTTTGTTGTGTATTAATAAAAGAAGATTTGCACATGAAACGAAAAATGAAGTATGCCTTGCTCTGCATGGGTATGATGTTATTCTCCATGCAGGGTATGGCTCAGTCTGAAGGAAGTGCCGGATCCGAACCGAAGAAAGAGCACTTCCGTGAAATTCCCAATCCGGAAAAGACGGCCAGAAAAGAAGCAGAACATCTTAAAAAAGAACTGGATCTGACGGAAAAACAGTACAAAAAAGTCTATAAGTTGCTCTTGAAAGAGCAGCGGGAATTGTTTGAGAAGCGTTTCCAACGTCCTGAAATGCCGGGAGGAATGCCGGGAAGAGGTCCTCGTCCTCACGATGGAGGAATGCCGCCTATGGGAGGTCCGTGTCCTGAAGGAGAAGGAATGAGAGGCATGCCAATGGGTGCAGGCCCGAAGGAAAAACAGGAAGATCTTCAGAAACGTATCGAGAAAAAGAGCAAGAAAATGAAGAAGATTCTGACGGAAGCCCAGTATGATCAGTGGTTGGGAATGAAGCAGAAACCACTCCCCGAGCCTCCTAAACCTGAAGAGGTTCCTTCAGAGGAAAAATGATTTCCCAGATAGCGTCCGGGAGATAAAAAATTCCCCGTGTAGTCCGGAATATCCGGAAGACACGGGGAATTTCTTTCTAAAGGATCGAGCTTGAGAACAAGCAATGATTATTTAGTTTTGATCTTTGTTTCCAGTTGCTTTTCAGCGACTACGCCTGCCAGTTCCGGGTCGATCATGATTCGTCCGCAATATTCGCATACGATAATTTTCTTGCGCATACGGATATCCAGCTGTTTCTGAGGCGGAATCTTGTTGAAGCAACCACCACAGGCATCACGCTGTACATAAGTGATACCCAGACCATTTCTGGAATTCTTACGGATACGCTTGAAAGCCTGCAACAGACGCGGTTCGATCATTGTTTCCAGGTTTTTGGCTTTTTCTCTCAGCTTTTCTTCTTCCTGTTTGGTCTCAGAGATGATTTCGTCCAGTTCGTTTTTCTTGATTTCCAGGTCTTTCTGGCGTTCTTCCAGAGTCTGGTTGCTCTTTTCGATTTCTTCTTCCTTAGCTTTGATAGAAGCTGTGTATTCGCGGATACGTTTTTCGCACAGTTCTACTTCCAGGCTCTGGAATTCAATTTCTTTAGTCAGCACGTCGTATTCGCGGTTGTTGCGTACGTTATCCTGCTGGTTCTTATATTTTTCGATAGAAGCTTTGGCAGTTTCGATTTCGATCTTTTTGCTGGCTACTGAGGACTTCAGTTCTTCAATTTCGCCTTTGATTTTTTCGATACGGGTACTCAAACCGGTAACTTCGTCTTCCAAATCCTGCACTTCCAGAGGCAACTCCCCTCTCAGTGTCTTGATTTTGTCGATTTCAGACAACATGGTCTGCAATTGATACAAAGTTTTCAGCTTCTGTTCTACGCTCATTTCCGTAGGATCTTTCTTTGCTTCTTTTGCCATAATCTTACAAATATTTAATGGGATTTGTATTGACACGGGTCATCTGTACTTCCAGTGCCGGAAACATTTCCCTTAGGATTGAATAAAATATTTCTTTTGTATATTGTTCACTTTCATAATGTCCTATCTCCGCAATCAGGATGCTGTGTTCATAACTGAAATAATCGTGGTATTTCACTTCACCGGTGATGAACACGTCTGCCCGTTGGCTGACCGCTTTCGGCAGGAGAAAAGCGCCGGCTCCTCCACATAGGGCCACCGTCTGGATCAGTCGTCCGTTGAGGCGGGAATGTTTCACACATCCTACTTCGAATGTCTTCTTGATCCGTTTCAGGAAATCGGTTTCTGTTTCCGGCTCTTTCAGTTCTCCGATGATTCCGGACCCTACCTGATTCCACGTATTGGCCAGAGGATAAAAGTCATAGGCCGGTTCTTCGTAAGGATGAACAGCCAGCAGGGCTTTCGTGACAGCACTTCGCAGATAGGCAGGCAGGATTGTTTCAATCCGGGTTTCAGGTTCCTTGTGAAGTTCACCGATCTTGCCGCAATAGGGATGTGTTCCCTCCTGTGCTCTGAAAGTCCCTTCCCCTTCCACATTGTAGCTGCATGCATCATAGTTGCCGATACATCCGCAACCGGCTTCGAAAAGAGCCTGACGGACAATGCCGGCCATTTTTGCCGGTACGAAAGTGACCAGCTTGAGCAATGCGTTTTCTTTCGGGTCGAGGATACGGATGTTCTGCAGTCCGATCTTTTCGGCTATCTTGTAGTTTACTCCCTGAGGAGCGTTGTCCAGATTGGTATGCATGGAGAAGATCGTGATGTCATTCTTGATGGCTTTCATGATACAGCGTTCCACGTAATCCTTTCCGGTGATGGATTTATACCCTTTAAAGATCAGCGGATGATGTGACACGATGAGGTTATATCCCAGTGTGACAGCTTCATCCACAACAGCTTCCGTTACGTCCAGACACAACAAAGCCCCTGTAGCTTCCGCGTCTGTCAATCCGATTTGCAGTCCGGCATTGTCGAATCCGTCCTGCAAAGGCAGAGGCGCGAACATCTCAAGGGCATTTACAATTTCCTTAATTTTCATGATTCGCGAAAATAACTTGTGCAAAGATAAGCAAAAGTTGGGAAATAATCGAAATTTTACACTGATTTCCGTGTTTTTATCTTGAGTTTCCGTTTACCAGCAGCCGTGTACCAGACATCTTCATGCCAGGCCGGGAAAACTATAGTTCGATCAGTTCCAGATCATCCGGGACGAAGATGCTTCCTTTGAAGTGTTTGCCCGCTTCTTCGGTATATTTCATCTTACGCGTTTCCAGGGTTTTGTCTTCCGTGTGGTAAAGCAGCAGGTGTTTCACATTCAGCTGGGCGGCCAGTCTTCCGGCATCGAGAGCTGTGCTGTGATGTTTCTCATAAGGTTTGAAACGTTCCCGGTCTTCATAGAGACAGAAGGCTTCACATAATAACCAGTCCGCTCCTTCCACATAGTTTCGGTTGGTTTCATTGTAGGGTTCGTCTCCCAGACAGGTCAGAACCTGATGGTCCGGCAAAATAGCCCGGAAACCGAATTGCTTTTCTTTAGTAGACAGGATGTCAAAGCATTGCAGTTTCATGCCGGCAGCTTCCAGTGCATCCCCGTCTTTTACTTCACAAAGCAGAATGCGCTCTCCCAGGCAAGCTACGATTTTTCCGGGTAAAGTCATCCGGCATATCCAGTCAATGACCTGTATGGCTTTATCATGGGCATATACCCGAAAGATACCCTCGTATTTACCCTGCTGCATGTGTTGGGCAATCGTGCGGATTATCCAGATGACTCCAAGTATATGGTCGGTATGTGCGTGAGTAACAAACAGGTTGTGAATGTCAGAAATGGCAATCCCTGCTTTTTCCAGCTGAATCAGGATGCCGTTGCCCCCTCCGGCATCAACTAGCAGTGTTCCCTGAGAAGTGCGTAGTGCAAAACATGTGTTATAACAACGGGTGACGGCGGCATTTCCCGTACCCAGCATGATCAGTTCATTTTTCTTATTTTCCATTTTCAAGAAGCTGTGGATTTTTTTATTTTGCAAAGGTAGCAAAGATTTGCGACAGTCTTCTTTCCTGCGGATGAAGCCGGTGAAAAATATTCAGGTAAAAAGGAAGGAGAAAAACGTATACCTGTTATCTTTGCGCGGAATTTAAAAAATGTATCTGGACTTTATGTATTTGAGTGCGAGGAATAAGGAGACCTGGTTTCACCTGATTGCCATTCTGACGGTCAGTATCTGGGGATCTACTTTTATTGCGACAAAATCATTGATTAATCACGGACTGACTCCCGTTGAAATCTTTACTTACCGTTTTTCACTGGCCTATGTATGCTTGCTTGCCGTCTGCCATCGGAAAATGCTGGCTAACAGCTGGCGTGACGAAGGTTTCTTTTTGCTGGCAGGACTGACCGGCGGATCACTCTATTTTATATCAGAGAATTCTGCTTTGGAGATTACCATGGCCTCCAATGTATCTCTGATTGTCTGTACCACTCCGGTGCTGACTGTACTGTTGTCCAGTCTCTTTTTCCGGGAGAAACTGCGGAAAGGATTTGTCATAGGCTCGCTGGTCGCTTTGTCCGGTGTTGCCCTGGTTGTATTCAATGGAAGCGTACTTCTGAAATTGAATCCTTTGGGCGATTGCCTGACTTTGGTCGCAGCTCTTTCCTGGGCCTTTTATAGTTTGATACTCCGTCGGATGGGCAACCGCTACTCTACCCTGTTCATTACCCGTAAAGTTTTCTTTTATGGTCTGCTTACTCTGTTCCTTTATTTGCCCTTTGTCTCTTCTTCTTTCCATCCTGACCGTTTGGGGCTTCCGGCAGTTTATATCAATCTGTTGTTTTTGGGCATTGTGGCTTCCATGCTTTGTTATATCTCCTGGAACGCCTGTGTACGGATAATCGGAGCTTCAAGGGCTTCCAACTACCTGTATATAAATCCGCTTGTGGCAGTTTGGGCTTCCCATGTATTTCTTTCTGAACCGATTACATCAACAGCTTTATTGGGAGCGGTGTTGATTCTGGGCGGAGTCTATATGGTGGAGCGGTTGTAGATAAACAATATACAGATTTGATATACCCTCTGTACCAAAACATTCTAGCTGATTTTTTTGCTTTTAATTGTTTATTATTTGTCTATCTGACTTTCTGTGAATGGGTCTGCACGATGTCCCATCAGATCAATTCTGGCGTAAGCGTCATCAAATTCTTCCATTTCATAGGGCGTCAGCCGGACAGAGGCTGCACCAAGAAAATCGTCCAGATGGTCGGGATTAGTCGTTCCTGGTATGGGCACTATCCATGGCTTGCGTGAGAGCATCCATATTAAGGCAAACTGTGCAGGGGTGACACCTTTGTGCTTTGCCCATTCCTCTACAAGATAGACCAACGGCATGTTGTGCTTGAGGGCTTCCGGCTGGAATTGTGGAAGGTTGTACCGCCTGTCCCCCTTTTGAAAACGACTGTTCTCGTTGATAATGCCTGTGAGGAATGCACGGCCCAACGGACAATATGGAACAAAACCGATGCCTAATTCCTGAAGTGTGGAAAATATTTTTGTTTCCGGTTCTCGCCACCAAATGGCGTATTCACTCTGTACTGCGGAAAGCGGGCATACGCTGTGCGCCCTGCGTATGGAGCGGGCACTCGCCTCGGACAGACCCCAATGCAGCACTTCTTTCTTATCGTATTTGCCACCGTAATAACCTACCATTGGCAGGCATCCCAAGCCTATGGCAGAAACTTCCATTCCACCTAAATTGCGATGCTCCATACTCTTGCCTGGTTCTCTTGTTTCATTTCTTTTTGCAGGTGGTGTTGCGGCAAATATCTGCTCAAGGTTTGTCATTGTCCAGGTTGTCGCCAATGCGTAAGCGGATGCCTGTTTCAGAAAGCTTCTTCGGTCCATTTTGTTGCTTTTTAAAGTTCGTTTTTTAAAAAATCTTTTGTCAGTCCTCTTAATATTTCCATCTCATTTTCTTCCAGAATGAATGAGTTCGTTTTTTCATTCGTATTCTGTGTCATACCATTCTGTGCGAGAAAGCATTGCATGATTTCTTTCGGGGTGCAATGGTAACGTTCTGCCAGAAAATCAATGATTTCGTCCTCATATATATTTGTAGGAATATCAGGTAATCTGTTCATCATTCTCTTTTTTATTTGACAGAACAAAGTTACCGGCTCTGCCGAAGGTGCATGTAACGATAAGTGGGAGGTTTGTGCCTTTTTTACTGATTTTGCATGATGCTATTCATTGATATGGCGGAAAAACACTATTTTTGTTCCTGTTGAAACTCAAAGAGAAGAACTATGGCAAAGATTATGAAAATCAGGAATGTAGGAGATTACAGCCATTACGTCGGATACGAGAACCGGCATCCGCTGGTCTGTGTTATCGATTATGCGGAAGTATCTCCTGTGCGCCATTGCCTGAATAATTACAGTATCTATGGAATTTTCTTTCATGATGAGGCAGAAATAGACTTGTCTTACGGTTGCGGCAAGTATGATTATAAGAAAGGTACGGTTATCTGTGTGGCTCCCGGACAGATAGGTGGCAAGGAAGACAATGGCGAGGAGGTGATGCTGACGGGCTGGGCACTACTTTTCCATCCTGACTTGTTGCACGGCACTCGGCTTGAAAAGTCCATCAAAAATTATTCTTTCTTTGATTATCGCATAAACGAAGCCATTCATATGACTGATGAGGAACACGATATTCTATCTTCATTGATGCGGCAGATACGTGAGGAACTGCAAAAGAAACGTGATGAATTGCAGGATTCTATTGTAGTGGGATATATCGAACTGGTACTGAACTTCTGTCAGCGCTTCTACAACCGGCAGTTCGTTACCCGAAAATTGGAGAACTCAGATGTACTGACAAGGTTCAACGACCTGTTGCAGCACTATTTTGATGAAAAGCAGCAACTGGCACTCGGCTTGCCTACCGTGCAGTATTGCGCTGACAAGCTTTGTATGTCGGCCAATTATTTCGGTGATATGTTCAGGAAGATGACGGGTAGTACGGCAAGCGAACACATACGCAAATATGTCATTCAGCTTGCTAAAAATGAACTTGCTTCCGGTACGCCCATTGCGCAAGTGGCTTATGAGTTGGGATTCGAGTATTCCCAGCACTTTAGCCGGATGTTTAAGAAACAGACAGGCATGACTCCCTCTCAATATTGCGAGAGTTTACGCAAGTAATAGCTGCACAGTATTTCATTAATGAAATCCCCGTCACTGACAGGCAGTCAATGACGGGGATTTTTTCTTCATATCATGTTGATTAATAAGCGCGGGCGAACAATACGCGGCGGGCAGACGGTTTTCCTGTAACCATATCCACACCCGGAGTCAGGCTTTCTTCATCAGCTTCGAAAGGCAGACAGCGGATTGTAGCTTTGGTTTCTTCCTTGATACGGTCTTCTGTTTCCGGAGTTCCGTCCCAGTGAGCAAGGATAAAGCCACCCTTTTCGATCTGTTCCTTGAACTCATCGTATGTATCCACTTTGTAAATATGAGCATTCCGATAGTTCAGAGCCTTCTGGTAGATATTGTTCTGAATGTCTTCCAACAGGTTCTTTACATATTCTTCAATGCCTTCGCAGGTACGGGTTTCTTTTTCCAGCGTGTCGCGGCGCATGATTTCCATCGTGTTGTTTTCCAGATCGCGGCCACCCATCACCAGACGTACAGGTACACCCTTCAATTCATAGTCAGCAAACTTGAATCCCGGACGTTTGTTGTCTGCATTGTCGTATTTCACTGAAATGCCCAGTTCACGCAGTTTGGCAACAATACCTTCAACCTTGGCATCGATTTGCTTCAGCTGTTCGTCGTTCTTGTAGATCGGAACTATAACTACCTGGATCGGAGCCAGATGCGGAGGCAATACCAGACCATTGTCATCAGAATGAGTCATGATAAGAGCACCCATCAGACGGGTAGATACACCCCATGAAGTAGCCCATACATAATCAAGCTTGTTGTTCTTGTCTACGAACTGTACATTGAATGCCTTAGCGAAGTTCTGTCCCAGGAAATGAGAAGTACCACATTGCAGTGCCTTTCCGTCCTGCATCAGACCTTCGATCGTATAAGTATCAAGTGCACCGGCGAAACGTTCGTTGGCAGATTTTACACCTTTGATAACCGGAACGGCCATATATTTTTCAGCGAAGTCACCATATACGTGCAGCATCTTCTGAGCTTCAGCTTCAGCTTCTTCACGGGTAGCATGGGCTGTATGTCCTTCCTGCCACAGGAATTCAGCTGTACGGAGGAACAGACGGGTACGCATTTCCCACCGCATGACGTTGGCCCACTGGTTGCACAGGATGGGGAGATCACGGTATGAGTTGATCCAGTTCTTGTAAGTACTCCAGATAATGGTTTCTGAAGTCGGACGGATGATCAGTTCTTCTTCCAGTTTGGCAGCTGGATCGACAATTACTCCTGAACCATCTTCTGCATTTTTCAGACGATAGTGGGTGACTACGGCACATTCCTTGGCAAAACCTTCTACATGTTCTGCTTCGCGGCTCAAATATGATTTTGGAATCAGCAACGGGAAATAAGCGTTCACGTGTCCGGTTGCCTTGAACATATCGTCCAATATGCGTTGCATCTTCTCCCAGATAGCATATCCGTAAGGCTTGATGACCATGCATCCGCGTACGGGAGACTGCTCGGCCAGATCAGCTTTTACAACCAGGTCATTATACCATTGTGAATAGTTTTCACTTCTTTTGGTAAGGTCTTTTAATTCTTTTGCCATAACTATTATGCGGTTATATTTTATATAGACTTTGTTTTGAGACTGCAAAAATACACAAAAACCTACGATTTCCATCTTTGTACAGGATAAAAATCGAAAGAAAAACGTTTCGGCGTGTTCATTCAAACGTCTAATTGTTTTAGTGAACACGCCGAAACGTTTTTAAAAAAGACCGGGCCTTCTGCAATATTGCTCATTTTGCAGTTGATTATTGGATGCCATTATTTGTCTTAACCCGGTACAGATATAAGGAAAAGCCTTCTGAAGGAGAAAATGTCAGAGCATACAGCTCGGATGGATTGCCTGGATAGCAAGATAATTTGAAGATTTGCTTGTCTGTCTTATATCGTATCAGACCTTTTCCGTTCCAGTCGAATACGGAAATATTGTTCAGTTTGTTGGGGTCTGAGTCACCGATCAAAACGCTATAGATTACATCATCGGTGGCACTCATAGCTGAAAAGCCATATTTCATGTCTTTTTCCGGAATCAGGTCGCCGGAACTGAAAGAAACCGAAGGCTCGTAAAACCGGTATACATCCGACAGTGATATGGATGAATCAGACAAGTGGAATATCTCAAGGATACCACCATATAATGTACCTGTTGCCATTTTATCTTTGGACGGAGAAAAACAGATTTGAGGAAAAAGGAATACTTTCTCCAGGTCCTTACCTTGCACAGGAAAATCATCATATGAATATATCACGGAATGTCCATCATACAGCTGAAAACGCTTTTGCTTTTTATTTTCGGCTCCTAGCTGGCCGTCAGACAGATACAGACTGTCTGCAAAAAGCCATGCCCGGCGGACAATGCCTTTGTTGGAAGAAAAACTGACATCATCCATAAAAGAAATCTGCAAACTGTCGCTTGCTTTTTTTAGGGAATAGGTAAGCAACTTCATTTGAGACTGGTCGTATATCTGCAGTTTGTCTTTATCAACCGTTAAAGATGAGGCCGTATGGACTTCACCCGGACCTTGTCCTGTCAGAACATGGCTTCCTCTGTATTTGCCCGTCGCTCTTGTCGTATACATGCACCCATTTCCCTTGTGATGATGCCAGGGTGTAGATATACTGGTCATCAACAGCCATGTCGTAGGCGTAGCTAATCATCAAGTCATCAGAAAGACATTCTCCTCTTATCTCTTCTTTCTCAACAAACTGCGGTTCATTATACTCCTTACCCGATGAGCATGAACATAATATGATCAGTATTCCCAATAGTTTTTTCATAAGCAAATATAGATTTGTGGTTTTCCCCGTATCAGTGAGGAGGTTTTTAATCTGATAGGATTAATGCTGATAATCGAAGTACCACCAATAAGTATCACCGTATTCCCGGCGCATGCGATTACGTTCTTCCGTAGGTGAAGTGAACTGTTTTTTCTTTTCTTTGTAATCCTGATAACGGGTTATCAGGAGACTGTCTACTTTCCCTGCCAGATCATCAGTCTGATAGCGGTCGGCATAAATGGCCAGGGCTTCCTTATAATAACGGGGCAAAGTGTCGGCCGGTTCGTACAGATCTTTCAGAGTGGCTGCAAATTCATTTACGTCTTTTTCCAGCAGCAAGGCTGAAAGATAATAGTCCAAAGCTGTAAACTTCCCGCTTTCCTTATAACAGATCCGCCGCAGAAAACTCAAATGATCTTCTCCGTTATACGGACGGCTTCCCAGATGCTGGTATACGGAGTCGTTTGTATAGCGAAGAACGCTTAGTGAGTCATCATCGAAAAACAGTCCTTCGGAATGATAATACTGTGGATATTCAAACAGCTTGTCTCCCATCTGGCCGGTATGTGACAGGGCAAGGGCACGGAGCGCGGTCAATGTACGGGTTGCTTCCAGTGAACGGTATCCCACTTTGACAGCCTGATTATAGTTGCGTGTCAGAAGAGCATGTTCTGCCGATAGTTCATGATGGAATGAACGGTTGGTGTTACCTATGAAGACGGTCAGCAGACATAGGAGAAACAGGATGCCTACATTGCTGTTGACAAGACCGATCAGACTTCCTTCAACGTTTAATTCGGCGCGGAAAGTCTTGCGGAGCCAGAAAGCCGGGAGTACAAAAAGCAGGATCAGCAACGGAAGCAGCCAGTGCCATGGAGATACCGATGAGGACAGGTATACATCATGGCTGATATCCGTCAGCGCCCACAGAATGAAGAAAGAAGGCAGGTAAGACAAGGTGCGTACCTTTCCTTTCAGTCCCAGCAGACTGTTGATCCCCCATCTTAACAGGATCAGGATCAGTGTGATGACCAGTGCGCTGGCCATCGGAGCGAAATGTGTCCGTCCCTGGGCAAGCGAGTAATGAAGTGCTTCCAGAGAATCGCGCTGGAATACATAAAGATAGACAAAGCTGAAAATAGCAAACAGAAGACCGCACCCCACGGTCAGGATGCGGGCGGTCTTCTGATAGATTATATGTGCATATTCATTCATGAATCAGGATTTCACTCTTTTCAATACCACGGCAGAGCGGGCCGGGATATATAGTTTCAACCATTCCTTCTTATCTTTGGCATAGAGCGGATCGGCACAGGTGAAATGGCGTATGGTGTCGTCCGTATTACCAAATCCTCCGAAGGCTTTGTTGTCGGTATTCAGTACCACGTCGTATGCTCCCCGCGGTACCAGGAAACCGTAATCGGTAAATGACTGGGTTGGATGGAAATTGAAGACAAAGATCAAGTCTTTGCGGCGGTATGCCAGGATCTGGTCACCGTCGTTATGCCAGATTTCCACCACGTCACTTTTCTGGATATTTTTGACGCTTTCCAGCAGATGAACCATCGCTGAATCGAAGTCGCCCAGCCAGTGATAGCATAATTCTTTGTTGTCCACCAGATTCCACTGACGGCGTGCGTATTTGTAAGACCATCCGTTTCCTTCGCGCGGGAAGTCAATCCATTCCGGATGACCGAATTCGTTACCCATAAAGTTCAGATAACCGCCATTGATGGTAGAAGCAGTCAGCAGTCTGATCATCTTGTGAAGGGCAATACCGCGGTGAACGACATCATTTTCATCTCCCTTCTTGAAGTGCCAGTACATGTCGGCGTCAATCAGACGGAAGATAATGGTTTTGTCTCCCACAAGTGCCTGGTCATGGCTTTCGCAGTAGGAAATAGTCTTTTCATCCTTGCGGCGGTTGGTTACTTCCCAGAACAGGCTTGACGGTTTCCAGTCTTCATCCCGTCTTTCTTTGATGATCTTGATCCAATAGTCCGGAATATTCATGGCCATACGGTAATCGAATCCGTAACCTCCGTCAAGGAACGGAGCTGCCAGTCCCGGCATACCGGAAACTTCTTCTGCGATGGTGATGGCACGCGGATTAACTGCATGAATCAGCTTGTTGGCCAGAGTCAGGTAGCAGATTGCATTGTCGTCCTGATGACCATTGAAATAATCACCATAGTTGCAGAATGCCTCTCCCAGTCCGTGACTGTAATAAAGCATGGAAGTTACACCGTCAAAACGGAAGCCGTCGAAATGGAATTCTTCCAGCCAGTATTTGCAGTTGGACAACAGGAAGTGTATGACTTCATTCTTTCCGTAGTCGAAACAGAGAGAATCCCATGCCGGATGTTCGCGGCGGTCACCCTGATAGAAGTACTGGCAGGGATCGCCGGCAAAGTTGCCCAGACCTTCCACTTCGTTCTTTACAGCGTGTGAATGAACGATATCCATGATCACGGCAATACCCATCTGGTGAGCAGTGTCAATCAGTTGTTTCAGTTCGTCGGGGGTACCGAAGCGGGATGAGGGTGCGAAAAAGCTGGAGACATGGTAACCGAAACTTCCGTAATAGGGATGTTCCTGGATAGCCATGATCTGAATGCAGTTATATCCGTCCTGAGCGATACGGGGAAGGATATTTTCGCGGAATTCATTGTAGGTACCCACTTTTTCTGCATCCTGCGACATGCCGATGTGGCATTCGTAAATCATCAGCGGAGCGACATTGGGTACAAATACTTTTTTCTTGAATTTATAGGGTTTGGCCGGTTCCCATACCTGAGCACTGAAAATCTTAGTCTGCTCGTCCTGTACGACACGGTTTGCCCATGCAGGGATACGTTCTCCCTCTCCTCCTTTCCAGTAAACTTTCAGTTTGTAGAGTTGCAGGTGCTTTATGGCTTTGGCGGGAAGGGTAATTTCCCAGTTTCCGCTGTTGCGCAGACGTTTCAGCTTGAATGCCGGTTCTTCTTTCCAGTCGTTGAAGTCACCGATCAGGTAAATAGCTGTAGCGTTGGGCGCCCATTCGCGGAAAACCCATCCTTTGTCCGTACGATGCAGACCATAGTATAAATGGCCTGTTGCAAAGTCAGACAAGGTCTTTTTCCCGGTCAGTTCTTTTTCTTTTTCAATAGCATGTTGGTGGCGGCCGTTTATGGCATCAGCGTACGGCTCCAGCCAAGGATCGTTTTTGATAATCTTCAATACTTCATCCATAGTATCAGTAAATTTTAGAGAATGTACACAAACATACAAAATAAATCGGATAAATTGGTATAAAAACGTGAAGTTTTTACTTCCCTTCAATAATATCTAACAAAAACGGATGAATTTTACCATTGCTTGCCAGTACTTCCCTGCCCGAATAGAAAGAATCTCCTCCGTGGAAATCTGTTACTGTTCCTCCGGCATTTTGCAGGATAATCGTGCCAGCAGCAATATCCCACGGCCCGATCAATGCTTCAATGCGGGCTTCAAAACGTCCGGCAGCGACGTAACAAAGTTCGGCCGCGGCTGCTCCGAGCAAACGCAGGCCTGTTACATTTCCGTAACATTTTTCAACTAAACGCCGGGCTGTCGGCTTATAGGTCTCAGCATCGTATGGGAATCCGAGGGCAATGAAAGCATCGTCGAGATTGTCTACCTGCGATACATGGATTTCCTTTCCGTTCAAGTAGGAAGGAGCTCCTTTGTAAGTCCAGAAACATTCGTCACGGCAAATTTCGTATACGACTCCCAGCAGCAATTCTTCATGGTTGCGCAAGGCAATGCTGACACAATAGGGAGCATTGTTGTGGATGAAGTTGGTTGTCCCGTCCAACGGATCTACCAGCCAGCAATAAGGCTGGTCGGTAAACTGGTTTCCATGTCCTTCTTCCGCAATAAAACCTGCCTGTGGAAGCAATTCCTTCAGGCAGGTTACAATTCTTTTTTCAGATTCCTTATCTACATACGATACGTAATCGTGTGCATGTTTTTTTTCAACCGCATTACGGTTAAAGCGATTGCGTTCTTCACGGATAAATCCACCGGCCTCTATAGCCAGTGCCTTTACCTTTTCTGTCAGTTGCAATAAATCAAGTGTCATTTCTTTTCCTCCAGCAAACGTCCGTTCTTGAAAGTACCTTTGCGGATAACATTTCCGTTGCTGTCCATCTCCACAAAAGGTCCGTCTTTTTTACCCTGTTTGAAAAATCCTTCGAACCGGGTACCGTCTTTGGTCAGCAGGGTACCCTCTCCGTCTTCTCTTCCACGGGAGAAATGTCCGGTATAAACAGATCCGTCCGTAGTGCGCAATGTGCCTTCGCCTTCGGCCATGTTGTTTTTCCACTGGCCTTCATATTCATCTCCGTTGGCCCATTTGTAATGTCCCTGTCCGGAACGCTGGTTGTCTTTCCATTCTCCTTCATATACGGCTCCTTTAGCCCATGTGAAGGTTCCGGTTCCCTCCTGACGTCCGTTTTTGAACTGTCCTACGTATTTATCCCCGTTGGGGTAAGTATAGATTCCTTCACCGGTCCGTTCTCCTTCGGCATAGTCACCTTCGTAACATTCTCCGTTCTGGAAATGATAGATTCCTTTGCCGTGCTGTACGTCGTGCGACCAGTCACCTACGTATTTATCGCCGTTGGTGTAGTGGAAGGTACCTTTTCCGTGGCGTGCGCCGTCTTTCCATTCTCCTTCATATTTGGAGCCGTCTTCCCAGGTCATCACTCCTTTGCCGTTTTTCAGGTCGTTTTTCCATTCACCTTCATAGCGTGCTCCTCCTTTCCAGGTATAAGTACCTTTTCCGTTTCGTTTGTCCCGGTGCCAGGTTCCCACATAAAGGTCACCATTATAATAATACATGGTTCCTTCTCCCTCCTGAAAATCAGCATACCACATACCTTCGTAACGGTTGTTATTCATGAAGTAATATGTGCCTTGTCCGTGTTGCTGGTCCTGATACCACTCTCCCACGTACTTTTCTCCGTCGCTGAAAAGGTAGGTTCCCTGTCCCTGCCGTTTTCCTTTGACGTATTCTCCTTCATAGGAGTCTCCGTTGAGAAAGACGGTTCTTCCTTTTCCGTTAGGACGGCGTCCTTTTAATTCTCCAGTATATTCGGAGCCATCTTTAAACTTGTAATACCCGATGGACAACTGGGCCGAAGCCGAAGCACTTCCCAATGTCATCAGTGCCAATAATAGATAAGTATATTTTTTCATTCTGTTTGTCTGTATTTCGATTTTTGACATTTCTGTTCAAAAATACTTCTTTTACCGGTTCCCCCTTGTTTTCAATTACATTTTTTTACCGGCTATGACCTCTATTAAGTTTTCTTTGCAGAAATGCTTACAGGCAAGGGTGCGTATTTCTTCTTCGTTTATATCGCGTATGGCTTCCACTGCACGGTCAAAGAACTGCTCGTCCAGCCCCGCCGTCTCGATAAAGATCCAGGCATCAGCCAGCGAAAATGCACTCTCATACGAGCGGCACATGTCACCCAGCATATAGTTGCGTACCATCTCCAGTTCCTCTTTCGGTACCCGTTCTTCACACAGGCGGTCCATTTCATGGTATACTTCCTTGATCAGCGGTTCGATGTATTCATTGGCGGCTTCAGTGCTGATCACAAAGATTCCTGTGTCCGGATAAGAAACCACTCCTGCTCCGATTCCATAGGTATATCCTTTGTCTTCACGGATGTTTGACATCAGCCGGCTGCCGAAATAACCGCCGAACAGTGTGACCAGTATGCGGAATTTCAGATAATCCGGATGATTCCGGTCCAGAGAAAATGCTCCCATCTTAAGCGAACTCTGCAAGGCGTCTTCTTTCTCAATGAATACCCGTTTGCGTTTGTTGGTAGCAGGGAGATGACTGGCAGCAGTCGTGACGGAAGCGGTGTTGCCCCAGGCCTGGTTTCCGAAATGTTCCTCAATGCAGCGCAAGACTTCATCCGTAACTTTTCCTGAGACGTAAGCGGAGCAATTGTCCGAGTGATAATATGTCTGGTAGAAATCCTGAAGATCCTGGCTTGTAATCCGGTCATAATCTTCCTTCTCCGCATATTTCCCCAAAGGATGTGCTGTACCGAAAAGTGAACGGTTGAGTTGCTTGCGTGCCAGAACTTCGACCCGCTGGCAATTCACCAGATACTGCTGCCGGTTTACGTCAGTTACGATATTCAGTTCTTTTTCGGGGAAAGTCGGTTCCTTGATCATGGATGCCAGGATTTCTATTGTCTGAGGAAAGTATTTCCCTAGTGAATAGAGTGTTACGAATCCGTAATTCACAGACGACGACAAATCCAGCCATGCACCGTAATAGTCCAGCTTTTCTGCGATAGCTGCTGATGTCAGCGTACGGGTTCCTTCGCGGAGCATCCGGTTGGTAAACATGGCCTGAAGCGGCATCCGCTGGTTCCATTGTCCTCCGTGGATCAGCAGATCGAAACGTATGACATCCTCATCTCCTACCCGAATGATACGGAGCGGCATGCCGTTACGCATCATTCTTACTTCCGGATGATCAATGGAGAAGTGTTCGATGGGGCGGATTATTGGAGGAACCGTTCTGTCCAGCATACTCATTCCTCCGTACCATGTTCCCGCAGAAAGGCTTCTGCCCGTTCCAGATCCTGCGGAGTATCGATACCAATTGTTTCTACCTCACTGATTCCGACTTTGATCGTATATCCGTTTTCCAGCCATCGCAATTGTTCCAGCGATTCTGCCAGTTCCAGAGAAGACTGGGGTAAAGCGGTAATTTCTTTCAAGACGGCGGCACGGTAAGCATACAGGCCGATGTGCTTATAATAGGTATGTCCTGCAAGCCATTCCTTTTTGTCGCGGTTGCGCTGGTAAGGAATGATGGAGCGGCTGAAGTACAAAGCCTGCATCTGGCGGTTAACTACAACCTTCGGTGAGTTGACATTTTCCAGAGCTTCAAATCCGTCACCAGGAACAAATGGTTTTACCAGCGTAGCGATTTGTGTAGCGTCGTCATCAAAGCAGGCTTTGATAGCTTCCAGTTGTGAGCGGTGGATAAAAGGTTCATCACCCTGGATGTTGACAATGACATCACAGGAGCTGTTGACTTTACAATAAGCTTCGTAGCAACGGTCTGTTCCGCTCTTGTGATGCACGGAAGTCATAACCACTTGTCCGCCGAAAGCCTTGACAACAGCTTCAATCCGTTCGTCATCGGTTGCCACCCAGACTTCGTCCAATACGCCGGCTACTTGTTCGTATACCCGTTGAATGACGGGCTTGCCTCCCAATAGAGCCAAAGGCTTGGCCGGAAAACGTGTGGAGGCATATCTTGCAGGAATAATTCCAATAAATTTCATAAATTCGCGTTTTTAATGAAACGCAAATTTACGAATAAATTTATATTTCCGTAGTAAAAGTTTCAAAAAAGGTTGGTTTGTATTCCGATAGCTTCCGGCCCGGAGGGGATCTCACTTTTTATTCGTACCTTTGCAGAAGTAAATGACAGAACCATGAATTGCAGTCACGAATGCCTGATCTGTCTGGGCTCAAATAAAGACGGAGTTTTGCGGTTGAAGACAGCAGAATATATGCTTGAAGAGTTGTTTCCCGGTATTCACTGGGGAAGAATCCTGACAACCATACCTGAAGGGACAGATTTTCCTGCCCTTTATATGAATCGGGCTGCCCGTCTGTATACGGCAATGTCTCCTGAAGCTTTACAGGATTGCCTGAAAGACATAGAACGGCGGAATGGCCGTACCCCGGATGACAAGCAACGGGGAATTGTGGCATTGGATATTGATTTGCTGACATACGATGGACGCATTCTGCGCCCAAAGGACTGGGATAAACATTATGTACAGCAGGCTTTAGAGGCTTTATAACAGTTTTACATATCCCAGGCGGGTATACCTTACTCCTCTTCCTTCATAATGGGACATGACCCGGGCCGTTTTCAGGTGAAGTGTCTCCTGTGCTTCAATTTTTCGGCTGTGGCAACTCAGAATATTAGGACTCAGGCTTCTGCCTGCTGCTTTTATCAGGAAGGTAAAGCGGTTACCGTCGCGGTCTGCAGCCAGGACATTCTGGTCTACATAGAAATCTGCTTTATAGGAATCTGTCTGGAGCCGTACATTGAGTACGGTCAGATATAAGTCTTTTAACTGTTCTCCTGTTTTGCCGACAAATTTACTTACCGAAGAAATATGCCGTTTCTGGACGGTCAGCTCAAAATGGACAATGGCAAAGTCCTTGGCCAAAGCAATCAGTTTGTCATACCGGTGGTTATTGGGAGTAAACTTGTTAGCCAGCCAGAGTACATAAGATGGTTCTACATAATAAATTTCAGCCAGGTGTTTTCCCCGGTATTTACCGAAAGCAATAATGTCATCCGTTTGTCCGTAATTTGCTTCAAAAAGAGCATTGTCTGCCAGATCAAGCATAACATTACAGTTCTGAAGCATTCGGAAGGCCCGTTCAAGTGCAGCATCCAGTGTAACGGCCAGCGTCCGGACCAGCAGAGGACGGTGATCATTGGCAAAGATACGCCACAATGCGTAATACGGCCGGTAAGTTGTGGCTATGCTGATGGTATAAGTACCTTCGGCCGAGGTTCGTCCCTGATTGAAAGTCTCTACTTGCCGGATCAGGTTTTCCGCAGGTGCGGGATTCAGCTGATACATTTTCAGAACCGTTTCCATGATTCCCTCCTTTTTCAAGGCAAGATAAGTAAAAAAAAGGAAATATCCAAATTGACGGCTTTCTGTTTGCCGGCAAAAAGAAAGTCCGTCCAGATCACGTCTCCTTTTCAGAAGATCGTGTCCAGACGGACCATCTTGTTTATCAGCTGATTATCTTTATTGGAAGAATATATCATCCAGCTTGCTGGAATTCTCTTCTTCTATTTCGGTCAGTTTGTCTTTACAGGGATCGAAGTCCTCCGGTATTTCAAAGACATCCTGTTCTGAATACCCCAGAGTTTTGTCTGCAAAGACTTTCTGCATGTAAAGTCCCCAGATCGGCAGAGCTATGGCTGCACCTTGTCCGTCCCTCATCCGGTCGAAGTGGATATCACGTTCTTCACCACCTACCCAGCATCCGGAAACCAGTGTCGGAGTGAATCCCATGAACCATCCGTCAGAGTTTCGGTTGGTTGTACCGGTCTTTCCACCCATATCGGCCTTGATGCCATAGAGTCGGCGGACACGGTTACCGGTACCTTCGTTGATGACAGCTCTCAGCATAACCAGCATCTTGTAGGCACTTGTTTCGCTGATTACTTCTTCCACCTGCGGAGTGAATGTTGCCAGAACATTGCCTTCGTTGTCTTCAATTCGTGAGACAAAGAGAGGAGCTGTACGGATACCCCGGTTGGCAAATACCGTATAGGCACTGACCATTTCACCTACAGAGATTTCACAGGGACCCAGACACAGGGAGATGGTAGGCTGGATATCTTTGTTCAGTACCCCAAAGGAGTGGATCAGACGTACCAGTGCGTATGGATTCAGCTTGCTCATCAAATAGGCAGAGATCCAGTTGTTGGAGTTTGCCAGACCCCATTTCAGGGTTACGATCTCACCGTAGTGTGATTTGGAGCTGTTACGCGGTGACCAGGGAATTCCGTTTTCATCAAAATAGGTTCCTTCTACGTTTCTTACTTCATCGCAGGGAGAGAATCCGTTCTCCATGGCCAGTGAATAGAGGAATGGCTTGATTGTAGATCCAATCTGGCGCCGTCCCACCATGGCCATGTCATACTGGAAGTAGTTGTAGTTCGGACCACCTACGTATGCTTTCACATAGCCGGTCACAGGATCCATGGACATAAATCCGGTACGCAGGAAGTGCTTGTAGTATTTGATGGAATCCAGTGGAGTCATGATCGTATCCTTCTCTCCTGCCCACGAGAATACAGACATTTCGTGTGGAGTATTGAAAGCCTTCATGATTTCAGATTCTGAACAGCCGGCTTCTTTCATGGTCCGGTAACGGTCACTTTGATGGACAGAACGGTTCAGAATAGTCTGTACTTCTTCCGGAGTCAGTTCACTTGTGTAAGGAGCAGTTTTCCGTCCTTTCTTTTCCTTAAAGAAACGGGGCTGCAGATACTGGGCAATATGCTGGTAAACCGCTTCTTCCGCATATTTCTGCATGCGTGAATTGATGGTTGTGTAAATCTTCAGTCCGTCTGTGTAAAGATTATAGTTCGTGCCGTCCTTTTTCTTATTCTTCGCACACCATCCGTACAGAGGATCAGTTTCCCAGGCCAATGAATCTTCATAATACTTCTGCATCTGCCATCCGCGATAACTTTTGCGATTAGGTTTGCGGGCACTCATCCGGGTACGCAGATATTCACGGAAGTAGGTTGCCAGACCATCCTTATGATCTACGGGCTGAAACTTCAGGACCAGTGGCAATGCCTGTAAGGAATCGCATTCTGCCTGTGTCAGGAATCCGGCTTTCCGCATCTGATCCAATACTGTATTTCTACGTCCGCGGGATCTTTCATTGAATCGGCGCGGGTTGTAGAGTGACGGATTCTTACACATACCGATCAGTGTAGCAGCTTCTTCGATCGACAGATTTTTCGGGTCTTTTGAGAAATAAGTCTTGGCAGCTGTCTTGATACCGACCGCATTGTTGAGGAAGTCAAACTTGTTGAGATACATAGTAAGGATTTCTTCTTTTGTATAGTACCGTTCCAGTTTGACAGCGATCACCCATTCGATAGGTTTTTGCAATAAGCGTTCCATGACGTTATCGGCCGTCGGTGAATAGAACTGCTTAGCCAGCTGCTGTGTGATGGTACTACCTCCACCTGCATGTTTCTGCATCAGGATTCCACGTTTGACTACGGCTCGCATGAAAGCACGGGCATCAATACCAGAATGTTCGCTGAAACGGACGTCCTCCGTAGCTACCAGGGCATGTACCAGATGGGGTGAGAGATCCTCATATCCTACATATACTCGATTTTCTTTACTTAATGACCAGGTTCCCAGCAATTGTCCGTCATCGGAAATAATTTGCGTGGCAAATTTCAGATTAGGGTTTTCCAGTTCTTCTACTGGAGGCACATAGCCGATTTTACCTTTTGCAATGGCTGTAAATACGGCCGCTACTCCTGCCATGGACAAGAGTAGCAAGGCCCATAATACATATATAAATGTCTTTCTCATAATGAAAAATAAGTTCTGTTCTGTGTTTAAGTTGCAAAAGTAGAGAAATTTTCCGGATTTACATCGAAAAAGAACACAGATTGATGCTGACAGACTTATTTATTCATGTTCAGACATGTGAGAATCTGCATATTATTGCATTCTGAGGGGGCAGTAGCAAAGCTGTGTTGAGTAAAATCAACCCACGATCTGGCGCTCAATTTCCTCAAAACGGGGGAAAAGCAGATTGTTTTCCAGGTGGATATGTTCAAACAGTGCATCTACAAACGCTTCCAGTTCCTGCATCAGCAGCCGGTAGCTGGCACATCCATCCTGCGGAACAGAAAAATGATCTGTCAGCTGGATGATGTGAAGGTAGCGGTTGCCCTCTCCTTCATGTTCCATTCTCATCACCCGGATCGGATTGGCAATGGTTCCGCAATGCATGGGTTCCATACGTTGTCCCTGTTCCTGTGCTGAGTACAGATCGTATAAATAAGGGAAAAGCACGTTCTCTTCCTTTTGCAGGTGCATCTCCAGATCATTGAGCGATTCGCTGACCAGCAGTTTCAGTTCGTGCAGTTCCGGATGTGCTTCTCCATGTACCCGTTCTACCTTTTCCAGCAGGGTCAGCAGTTCCGGGCCATTTTTGCGAATACCCCGGTGATGGATCTTCAGAATGTAGTCCATCAGCAGGTCCAGCGGCCACGATGAGAATGGAATCCGTCCTTCCCCATTTTCTTTCTGCTGCTTCAGGGCCTGCATCACTTCTTCCGGAGCCAGTTTCAGGTTGGCACAGGCTTTTTCAAGCGTCACTTCTCCATGGCAGCAGAAGTCAATGCCGTATTTTTTGAACACCTTGGCTGCAGCAAAATCCTCAGCTACAATTTCTCCTACACTCGTATCTTTCCAGTCAGTCGTTTTCATATCTTTCTATTATTTTGATTACGCTGCAAAGTTACTGCCCAACCTTTGCAAAGTTTGTCACATAGGTTACATCAGAAATTAATGAAAGTTAAAAGCCGGTTTTGATGCAAAAATTTTACTTCCCCATTTCCAATACAAGTTTTCCACCCTTCAGCACGTCTTTCTGGTGAATTTTGAATCCCTTTACCTTTTTCCCGTTCAGATACATGGAACGGATGTACTTGTTTTCCTTTGAGGCATTCCGTGCTTCAATGACGAACCTTTTGCCCCTTCCGTATTTGTTACCCAGATTCAGGGTGATCTTTGGATAACGGGGAGATCCCAGTTCATAGACAGGTGTCTGACTGCATCCGCCGTCCATCTGGAAAAGTCCGATAGCACTCATGACAAACCAGCTGCTCATCTGTCCCAGATCTTCATCACCCGGGTATGCATCATAAGGAGTTGTCCCATAATATTGTTCCTGAATAGCCCGAACCCATTTTTGAGTCAGATGAGGAGCTCCTGCCCAATTGAAGAGATAAGCTACCTCCATGGAAGTTTCATTGCCATGATTGATGGGATAGTTCGCAAAATCATCGCCTGACGCATTGAAATTTGCGAAAGAGGACTTTTGCATGGCACTGTCCAGGCGTGAAACGAAGCGGTCCCGTCCCATCAGTGCAATCAGCTTTTCGGGAGTATGCGGTACAAACCACGTATAGTTAAAGGCATTCCCTTCTGTAAATCCCGGCGTATGATAAGGGTCAAAAGGAGAAATCCAATTGCCATCCTTATCTTTAGGGCGGATAAACCCGGTTTCTGTGTCGAACAGATTAGTCCAGTTTGCCGAGCGTTTCAGGAAATAATTATAGTCATCGGTATGTCCCAGATGGTTCGCCATCTGAGCCAGGCACCAGTCATCATAAGCATATTCCATGGTATTGGAAGGACGTCCCATACCTTGGGGTATATATCCGTATTTCATGTAAGGAACAAGCTCTTCAACACCTACGGTACCTCCTCCGTCATATTGTTGCGGAGGGGTTAAAAGCATTTTCTTCAATCCCTCATAGGCTGTATTCAGATCAAAATCACGGATGCCACTTTGCCAGGCTCCCCAGATTTGAGAGGCAACATGCATGGCTACCATGACACCGGTATGTTCGATGCCTGCCGGATCTGTATTAAACCATCCGCTGTTCTTATACAGAGTGATTGCCGAGCGTGCCCATTTGCTGGAGATTTCAGGAGCCAACAGATTGAATAATTGCTGGTTGTCCCAGAACGTGTTCCAGTATTCACCGCTGATTATACGGTCACCAGGCGATTCCAGCTGACAGATCTGTTCCCGTTCGTCACGGAAACGGCCGTCCCAGTCACTCCAGGAGGCCTTTGCAGCATATGCACGGTAAAGATTGGAGTAAAATTTCTTTTGCTGCAGATAGTCATCCGTTTCGATTTCCACGCGTTGCAGGTAGTCGTTCCATTGGGCGCGGGCATTGCGGGCTACCTCGTCCAGATCCCATCCGAAAGGCTCTACCAATTCTTTCTGAAGATTATTGCGTGCACCGGCAATATCTACGAGTGAAACTCCCGTGCGTACTTTCACTGTCGATTCTCCGGATTCCTCAGGAAAACTCAGGAAGAAACCTACATCTCCTTTCCCGTGAATTTCGTGAATGTCCTGCATGATTTTAGGGGCAGTCTCAAATTCATGGGTAGAATACCAGGCTCCCTGATATTCCTGAGCAGCTTTTATCTGATCGTTTACCCATCCTCCCATTGTAGTGAAAGGCTTGTCGAACTGCATCACAAAATGGATGGTGTAATACTGTTCGGCCGAATATCCGGTATATGCTCCGAAATAAGTTGCGTATCCTTCAATCTCTGTATCACTGACTTTCACTACATGAGCATCCTGCAGGTTGTGGAGATATTCACTGGGAGCATACAGGTCAACCAGTATCCGGCCGTCTTTGCAATTAGAAGGGAATGTATAAGCTTGTATGGAAGCACGGTCTGTGGCTGATAGTTCTGCTTTTATCTGGGTGTCAGTCATGAATACCGAATATTTCCCTACTTCTGCTTTTTCCGTTGATTTGTCGATTCTGGAACGATAGCCTGCGTCCGGATTGTCTGCTGGTCCCGGGTTGACTTGCAGCTTGCCGCAGGTGGGCTGCATCAGGAATCCGTCAATGGTCCAGTCGCAGAAGTGATTGAATCCGGAAATATTTTCAATGGTATATTCATAGCCGGCTTTCCAGGTTTCGTCTTCATTGTCCGGAGCTATTTGTACCATCCCCAGCGGAAGTGATATGCTGGGCTTGTACATCCATCGGGAGTTGCCGGTTCCCATCAACAAGTCTACATCGTCGGCATAAGTATGTAGAGGTTGGGGAGCCAACCGGACAGTACCTCGATAAACCAGCTGATTTCCGTCGTGTATCGTAAACACTTCCTCTGTTGCTTTCCGGACGGAAGGTAGCAAAATTTGCTGAATGCTGCTGCCTGTCTCTATCAGCCGCTTTTCTTTGACCGTTCCACACGTAAAGGTCAGGGTTCGGGGATGGTCATATTGCACCATGTCTACCATAATGGGTTGAAAACGGGTACCATCTTCCTGCTTGTATTCAAAACCGGCAGCTTCTACGGAAGTGATCAGCGATGAAGATATCGGCTGTACTGCCTCGTCACCAGTTCCGGTCAGCCGGATGCAGTCAAACATACACCATTTTCCTTTGACTAATCCCAGCTGAATCTGATTCATACCTTTTTTCAACCATGCTGCCGGAAAATCTATTATCCATTCTGAAGGTATGGCAGATTCCTTGCCTGTCAGAAGCTGGTCGGTAGAAGTTCCTTTCAATTTTTTCTCCAGGCGATGACCATTTATCTCCACACGTAAGACTGGAGACTCTTTGGCACTGATACCGGCAAAATAGAAAGCCAGCTGACAATTACCTTCTGCTTTCGCATGAGCCAACTGAAAATTGATAATCGGGAAATGGCGTGGGTGATATCCGGCCCAGTATCCTCCTCCACCCCAATTGTCCTTAGGACCGGGGAGTACATAAGGCCAGTTGCTTGACGGCCGGGAATAACCGACTGCAAAATGTTTGACTCCGGAAAATCCCATTAAGAAATTCTTATATTTACCTGGATACAGGGCAAATTCGGCTGCACTGTTGTCCTTGGTTCCTATTTCGAACAAAACATTGCCGGCCTGAGAGTGAGTTGTACTCAGCAGGGCAGCCATGGCTAAAAGCTTACAGATATTACCTGCCATTTCTGATTATTTTAGATTGACGTATATACTTCGTTTATTCTTTTCCCCAATTTTCATTCGGCTGGTTTCCCATCTCATAAACCAGTTCTCCACCTTTTATAACATCAGACCATTTTAGTTTGGGGGTGTTTAAAGGTTTGCCATTGAGAGTTGCCGATTGAATGTATATATTTTCTTTTGAATTATTTTTGGCTATGATCGTAAAGGTCTTGCCTTCGCCATACATCGGGTCCAGATGGATGGTAGCCTTTGGAAACAAAGGAGAAGAGAGATCGAACTCCGGATCACTGGTCACACCTCCATTCATTTCAAACAGGCCTAATGAACTCATGACAAACCAGCCAGCCATTTGTCCTTCATCTTCATCGCCTTGCCAGCCGTCGTAAGGTTCATCACCATAGTAAATATCCAGTATGGCTCTTGAGTATTTCTGAGTCAGCCAGGGCTTGCCGGAGTAATTAAACAAGTATGCTGCCTGCATATTTCCTTCGTTGCCATGATTGATGTAGTATTCGAAAGCTGTTTCCTGATGACGGTCAAAAGCATGGGCTGCGAATCTGTGTTTTACAGACTTTTCAAAACCTTCTTCCAGACGTTTGTTGAATAAATCCGCTCCCATCGTTTCTACCAGCCCCTTGATGTTATGAGGAACATACCAGGTGTATTGCCATCCGTTGCCCTCTATCCATTTATATCCGCTGAAGATGTCATAATCAGCAATCCAGTTTCCGGCTGAATCTTTCGGAGTCTGCCATTTGGTTTCCTGATTAAACTGATTACGCCAGTTTTCCGAGCGTTCTATGAAATAGGCATATTCCTTGTCCTTACCCAGGGCCTTTGCCAGCTGGGCAGTACAGAAATCCGTATATGCGTAATCTAGGGTCTGACAAGCCGCACCAGTTTCTATGGGAACATATCCTTTCTTCCTATAAGCATTCAGATTACGCTGGCCTGCATAGCCGGATCCTTCAATCCAACGGCCCTCTTCTGTGGCATTATGATATACTGCCTCCCACAGTTTGTTTACGTCATATTTCCGGATTCCTTTTTGATATGCACCGACCATCAGGGCAATTTCATGCGTTACTTTCATAATGCCTGTATGTTCCAGCCCGGTGGGGCCGTTGTTGGTCCAGCCGGTCTTGTCAAAGAGTTCCAGTTGTGTCAGCACCCAGTTATTCAGGATATCGGGAGATATGAGAGCCAATAAAGGATTGAAATTCCAAAATGTATTCCAGAAAGCATCCCCTCCATACATGGGTTGCTTGTTCTGGGTCTGTTGAATATTCTCTAACGGATCACGGTATCTGCCGTCTGCATCACTCCAGGTTTGTTTGGCATAAGCCCGATAAAGATTTGTATAGAATTTTTTCTTGTCTGCTTCGTTTCCTTCTACCTCGATCTTTGACAGTAATGTGTTCCATTCCTGTTTGGCTGCCTGATGTACGGCATCAAAATCCCAGCCATAGGGTTTTAATTCTGCTTCATAGTTATTCTTGCATCCTTGCTGGTCAACCAGCGACAGGGATACCTGAACCAGAACCGATTCGTCTTTCCATCCGTTGAAAGTCTTGAAAGGCTTGTTGAACTTGATGTTATAATGCAGGATATAGTCTCCTGCTACACGTGTATCGGCATATCCTTCAATCTCCTGATCTGAAATCACTTTAAAATATCCTTCATGGATATCAGTGCCATACTCTGCGGGATAATTCAGGTCAAGCATGATCCGGGCATTGTCATAGTCATTGGCAAAAGTGTATTTATGGAAACCGCAGTGGTTGGTTGCGGTCAGTTCTGCCTGACAGTCTGCATCATACAGAAAGACAGAGTAATAGCCTGGTTCTCCTTTTTCTGTTTCTTTTAGAATCCTTGAATGATAACCGGCATTGGCTCCTCTGTAAGGTGACGAAGAAGAACCTTCCCAGGTAACAAGATCCTGTACGGCAGGCATGATCATCAAACCGTTCATCATCCACGCATGAATATGTGTGAAACCTTTTACGTTATTAATGGAATATTCGTATCCACCCATCCAGTGAGCGTCCTGATTGTCTGCTCCCAATTGCACCATTCCGTATGGAACAGCTGCGTATGGTCCCAGCATGGCACGTGAATTGGAAGTTCCGACAAAGATATCTACATAATCCACCGGGTCTTTCACCGGAGAGCAGCCGAACAGGGCGCTCAGGCATATCATGGAAAATAGCTTGTTCATAGAACTGTAAAAAGATTAGTGGGTAACAACATTTTATTTGATAGAGAACTCGGTCAGGACAAAACCATGATCAGATCCATAGAAGAACGGTTCTCCTTCAAACTGGAACTGCTTACCCAGATAGTTGTCATAACATTGGGAGGCGGTAGCTTTGATCGTTTTTCCCTGGTAATAGATATAGTCTATCCGGTCTTGTCTGTTGGGAGTTTCCAGTGAATCGGCTGCTGTCAGCCAGGTTGTTCCGATATTTTTCACCGGATCCGGATTCACCTCTCTGAAGCTGTCAATAAATCCTGCTTCTTCCATGGATTTTGATACCGTCCAGTTGACCACTGCTCCTCCATGATTGTACAGATCTTTGGTAGCTTCCGTCCAGTCCAGATGAGAATGAATATTGAAATCTCCTCCCATGATCATAGGGATGCTGTCTGATTCTGCGATGAATGGTTTCAGGAGACTGATAATTGTACGGATCTCGTCATCTCGGGTGCCGGCATCATCCCAGGCCAGTATTTCAGCCTCACTTTTTTCGGTTGGGACACATCGTGCATCGGGAAGATAATGTAGCCAGGTGTCGAAAATGCGCACTTTCTTTCCATGCATCAGGATTTCAACTCCGCCGAAATTGAACGTTGAGATCTGATCGGGGAAAGTATAAGTCTTGACAATGGGATAACGGCTGTAAATGGACAGATTGCTGGAAAGCAGGCGGTGGTAATATCCCAGGGAATCTGCAACTTTATCCGAAGTTCCGTAGGTCTCGATCATCAGAATGACGTCTGCTTCACTTTTCTTCAGAACACCGATAACTCCGTCACATGCTTGTTTTCCATACTTGTTAGAGTGTCCTTCATGCCAGATATTCCAGGAAAGCACTTTTAAAGTATTGTCTTTTTGAACTTCTTTTGTACAAGATGTGCCCATGAATGTAAGGGCAAAAAGGCCTAAGGTTAAAATGCATTTTTTCATCGTATTAATTTTTAGTCTGATAAATATTTAAGTTCAGGATTGTTTTCCCAGTTTTCCTGTTGTCCATAGCAAATAGACCATGCAAAGCAATAATGGCAATAATCCTGCGATTTGTCCGTACCCATCGGATAAGGCTCCCATAAACGGCATGATCAGAGCTCCTCCGGAAACGCCCATAATCATCAGTGCCGAGATTTCATTGGCATGCTCCGGTTTATGTTTTAATGCGTAGGAAAACAGAATCGAAAAAACATTGGAACATGCAAGCCCGATGATTACAATCCATAGCAACAGAAGCCATAACTGGTCGCTGACCAGTAATGCAGCAAAGGCTGCAATGGCTATTATCATTCCTGACTGCATGAAAATCTTACTGTCAATCCGTGTCAGCAGCAGGGCTCCGAAAAAGGTTCCTGCCGTTCTTGATATGAAATACAGACTTGTACCCAGACCGGCTTCATTCAATGACAAACCAGTTTGTGCCATCAGTAATTTAGGTATATGAGTATTGAGACCTACATCAATTCCAACTACTGCCAGAATACCGATAAAAAGCCACAAAATGATCTTGTCTGAGAACAAGGCCAGTGCAGAACGGAAACTGGTGGTTGTTTTGACATTTTGGGGACGATCTGTGTCAATCGACAGAAGCAGCCAGATTCCTGCCAGCAGAGTGGTTCCTGCGTAGACAACAAAAATCAGTTTCCAGTTTCCCCAGTACGAAGCGGCAATACCTGCAATAACGGGACCGAGGAATGAAGATATGGCTTTGACAAATTGTCCCAAAGTCAGGATGCTGGCCATCTTTTTTTCGCTTACAACCTGAGCAATCATCGGATTCAGCGAAACCTGGAGAATGGTGTTTCCGATGCCCAACAGTGCAAATGTCAGCAAGGTAAGGCTGAAATTATAATCAATCAATGGGAGAAGCATGGCTACAGCCGTTACTCCCATTGACAGCAGAACCGTATTCTTTCTTCCTAGCTTGTTCATGATCATTCCTGTGGGAATGGAACACAGGGCAAACCATAAGAAGACAAGCATAGGAATCAGATTGGCTAATGTATCCGACAGGAAGAAGTCTTTCTTGACATAGTTTGTGGCTATCCCTACTACGTCCACAAAACCCATGACAAAAAAGCCGAATAGAATCGGAAAAAGTTTCATCCATGTGATCGTGCTTTTCATATTTCCCTGATATTTAGTTAGTATGCATTTGAACTTCCAGTTTTCCTCCTTTCACGATATCTGTAAAGGGTAAGTGTACTCCCTGAATGGGTTTGCCGTTCAGCAGATATTGGTTCACATACGCATCACTTCCCGTATTGCCGGTAGTGGTAATTACAAACTGGTCTCCGGGATAATATTCCTTGTTTAAATGAATGGTAATCTTGTCGAACAAGGGAGCACCCAGACTGAAAGAAGGATGAATGTCTGTCAGACCTTTCACATCAAAGAGTCCCATGGATGAAATGACATACCATGCTCCAAGCTGTCCCTGATCTTCATCCTGACCATATCCGTATCCGTGTACACCATCTGTTCCATAGAATTCATTCAGGATGGCGCGTACCCATTTCTGAGTAAGCTCCGGACGGCCGGCTTCGTTAAACAGCCATGAAATATGCAGGCAGGGCTGATTGCCGTGATTGTATAAGGTCTCCAGGCCGGCAAAAGCACCTACTTCTGTTCCGCCGCTGAATATCTTTTTCTGTGATTGGGTAAAAATACTGTCCAGACGTGCATTGAACTCTTCGGTTCCTACCTTGGCAACCAGTCCTTTTACATCATGCGGTACATAGAACGTATATTGCCAGGCATTTCCTTCCTGAAAACCACGCCATACTTCCATCGGGTTAAAGTTGTCAACAAACTTTCCGTCTGCCTTCTTCGGACGGATAAAGTTGCAGGATGTGTCATACAGACGTTCCCATCCTTTTGACAGGTTCATCAGCTTGTCATAATTCTCCGTATCTCCCAGTGATTTGGCCCATTGAGCTACGGCCCATGCACTGTAAGAATATTCCAGAGTGTGTGAAGCCGAGAACATGAAGGTTTCATGGTAACCTTCTCCCTGGTCCTGATGAGGAACGTAACCATATTTTACAAATTCTGCGGTATTGACCTTTCCGGCACCAAACGGTCGGTCTTTCCCGTCCAGCTCATTTTTCAGGCAAGCTTCGTATGCCAGTTTCGTATCGAAATCCCGGATCCCACACTGATAGGCTCCGGCAATAATCGTGCTTAGCAAGTTGGTCCCGACTCCCGATACATACCGGTTATTGGCCAGTCCGTCAGCCAGCCATCCGGCATCCTTGTAAGCCTGGATGTGAGAGCTGACATATTCTGACATGTATTCAGGATAAGCCAAAGTCCACAGCTGAGACAGGTTCCACTGAGCTCCCCATGCAGCATCGGTGTTGTACACATTATATTGAGGTTTGCCTTCCTTCATTGGCAACTGTCCTACTGAACCGTCATTGCGCGGGTAAGCACCGTTTACATCGTTTGCCAGTCCGCGTCCCAATAAAGCATGATACAGCCCCGTATAGAACTTTACCTTGTCTTCTCTTTTGGATGTTTCTACCTCAATACGTCCCAGATACTCCTGCCAGATCTGATGGGCCTGTTCTTTGGCATCCTCAAAGGTTTTGCCCTCTGCTTCAGCCTGCAGATTGATTCTGGCATTTTCTACCGAAGTATAAGAAAGGCCGATTTTGGCCGTCACTGCCTCCTGCTGTTCATTGGAAAACGTAAAGTACATACCCGCTCCGGTTCCCTTGCTTTCCTTTGCATCTGCCAGTTGAGTATTGCCATGGAAACTGCCGTAACTTTCCGGTTTCCGGTCAAGAACTGCAGAGAAATAAAGCGGGACAGTAGCTCCCGGCTGATATTTCTTTACATACTCCGGCATGGTAATCACCCACCCTTCGATATGTCCGTCAGCTGTATAAGTTACATATGCATCTTTTACGGCTCCACTCTCTCCCTGACGGTTTCCGATATTAAACAGGATATGGTTGTCTGTTCCTTTGGGGAAGGTAAAACGCTGGAATGCCACACGGGGAGTAGCGGTCAGCTCAGCCTGAATCTGATAGTCATCCAGCAGTACTGAATAATATCCGGCTGTGGCAATTTCATTCTCGCGTGAAAAGTGTGAACGGTATCCCGTTTTTACCGAGTCTGTAGGTAAGCCGGGAACTGTGACCAGTTTACCGCTGGTCGGCATCAGCACGATACCTCCAACCTGAAACTCATGTAGACAGGGAAATCCTTCAATGGTGTTCTCACGATAGTCATACCCCGTGGCTTCCCATCCCCATTTATTTCCCAGACTTCCGTTGGTGGAAGGAGCCGGTTTGGCCAGACCGAAAGGCAATGCTCCCGGTGTGAAATGAAACCATCGGCAGTGTGCCGTTCCGATTCTTGGCTCCACATACTGTGTCCAGTCTTCAACGTTCCGTATCTTTTCCTGATTGTTTTCGCAGGAACTGCACAAGGTTCCCAGTATGCATATAGCTAGTATATATTTTTTCATGGTCTGATTTTTATGTTAATTGTTTTTCTTTCTTAATTCACTTACAGCCAGCCAGTAAGCTCCCAGCGCAATAGCCCGGCTGGCTCCTAGTCTGGATAATATCACTCCTGTCCGGCGTTCTGTCTGATAGGCAACTTCCTTTTGTGATTCCGGTACCTTGACATAGCGGTCTGCCGTTTTCAGAAAGGCTTCTGACTCTTCCTGATTTTCCAGGTTATAAGCTTTCATCTGAAGTCGGGGAAAACGTGTCCCGTCTGTCATTCCGGTATCTTCCCTCAGCTCTTTCATCAGGGCTGGCAGGATATATTTGGACGCTCCGGCTATTCCTCCTCCGATAACCACTACACCGTCTATCAGTGTAAGGGCTGTGGCTATGGCATGTCCGGCCACTTCCCCCAGTTCTGCAAAGGCCCTCTTTGCAGCTTCCCGGTTTCCTTCTTTCAGACCTTCGGCAATTTCATAGATCTCTTTCGGCGTGTAGCTGGCGGCATCTCCCGATAATTTCGTATAGATGCGCTGAATCCCCCGGATGCTGACACTTTCTTCGGCAATCAGTTCTCCGTGTTTTTTATGAGGCAGACACCACAGATAGCCGCCGGTCTGATTGTCTCCTTTCAGCAGATTGCCGTGAATGACCACGCCCCCGCCAAAGCCTGTTCCCAGGGTAACTCCCAGCAGATTGTGATAACGCTTGGGATTTCCGGCAGCTTCCAGCCGGGAATTAATCTCCGGCAATGCACCGGCCAGTGCTTCCCCATACGCAAACAGGTTTCCGTCGTTATTGATGAATACAGGTATTCCGAAACAATCCTCCAGATAAGGGCCAAGGGCTACCCCGTTCCGGAATACGGGGAAATTAGGCAAGTCGCCTATGATTCCGGCTTCATAGTCTGCCGGTCCTGGAAAGGCAAAGCTGATGGCTTCAGGACGGGCAGGAAGAAGGGACTGTATGGTTTCAAATCCTTTTCTGATTGTATGTAAACAGAGCTCCAGATCATGGGGTGCTGTCGGTAAGGTAACCGGAGAGACTATTTCCTCTCCGTTACAGATGGCAGAGAATACAAGATTTGTACCACCTGCATCCAGTGTCATAACAATAGGATTCGCTGTATTCATAGTCTTTATTTTTTATTGTCTGAATCTTACATATGCCTTGATCGTTCCGCACTGTTTACCCTCGGATGCTCCATATGGGCGAATCGTGTATTCTCCGACAGAAGCCGGAATGATGAATGTCTCTGCATAATGTACGATAAAAGGTTCAAAAGCGTGAGTCGGGCTTTCAATGATGGCTTCTTCTCCTTCTACGAGATTAAATACCTGTACTCCCCCGTCTGTATGATGAGTGACGGGAGCTGTAAACCAATGGCGTCGGGTTTCTATGAATTCATTTTCGTGCAGACCCGTACGTTCTTCACGCCACCCTTCTCCCTCTGCAATCTGTTCAATATGGTTGACCAGATGTTCACGGGTGAAATCGGTCTGGCGTTCCCACTGGATAACCTTCGACCCGTGTCCGATATTGATCGGACGAGGCAGTCCGTCCAGTCCCAGGCGTCCCCAGTCCCACAACTTAAATGTAAAGATGCTGGGGGTTGCACTGATTTCCAGCACCATGGCTCCTGCTCCTGAACAGTGAATGGTTCCGTTCGGAATCAGGAAATGATCATGCTTCCTGGCCGGCCACTGATTGATATATTTTTGTGTATCAAACGGCTTCCCTGTTTCCTGTGATTCGTTCAGGGAAGTAATCATTTCATCCGGATTCACTCCTGTTTTCAGTCCCAGAAATACGGTTGCCCCTTCTTCCGCATCAAGCAGATAATAACTTTCATCCTGTGTGTAATAGATACCGAAAGTATCACGGATATACTGGGTTGTCGGATGTACCTGCAAACTCAGGTTCCCGCCTCCGATAGTGTCCAGAAAATCAAAACGGATCGGGAAATCCTGTCCAAAACGTGATTCAACCGGTCCTCCCAGCAAATCACGTGTCTTATAGAATACCAGGTTATTGGAAGGCATCTCAAAACGTTCTCCATTTATATTGAAATACAGACTGTTTTCTTCCGGTACACAGTCAAAGCACCACCCATAGTTGGGCTGGTCGGGATTCAGGTCACATACTCTTTTCATCCACTGGCCTCCCCATGGAGCCGGATCGAAGAACGGAACGACGCGGAACGGCTGATGGGCTGTCTTGTCCAGTCCTTTCCGTAACAGGTCTCCGGTAATCATTTTAGGCTCGCCGGCAATGTGGGTATCCATCCAGTAGTCTGCTTTGCTTAATAACTGCTTTTTCAGCTGGTCACAAACGACCCAGTCTACAAAATATCCTCGCTTGTAATGATATGAGGCACCTTCCGCTTTATTCTCAACGCCCAGTCCGTTGATTTCGTGACGGCGTGAACGCATCTGGATTTCCCAGCGGGCCATGTCCACGTATACAATGCAGTCAGCTTCGGGAGCTACCCAGGCGGCTCCGTGACCATATACTACGGTCAGGCCTTGAGCCGACCGGATCTTTTCCCGGGCTGAAGCCAATTTGTCCGTATTGAAAAAGTCTTTGTATGATAAATGCGTACGGAACCCGAACAGCCGGTCATCTGTGACATACGGATAAGTCATCTGTTCGATCTCGTTCACCGGTTTGAATAAACTTTGTGTATCGATCCAGCAATCGGCATGCAAGCCTGCAAATCCGTCGCGTAGCTCGTCGTGAAGGACTCCCTGATAGCATTCTATTACCAATACACAAGATTCGGCAGACAGGCTGCTTTTCAGTTGGTTACAGATATTCTCCCAGCCTTTCCATACAATCCCTTCCATCGGTGTGGCAGGGTATTTATCGTAATTACTTTTATACATACGGTTTTTTTGATTTATTTAATTATGCCTATTGAAAAATTTCATTTTCTACTTTCGCAAAAGTAGGGTTTAAAATTGGGAAAAAGTTGTATATTTGTATCGATTTACTTGTACTTTCTTATTATTTTTTATCCTATGGTTAAAATGAAAGAAGGGTTCAAGGGAGAACGGTTTGCCTCTCTCCCGGACAACCTGCTGGAGACATATAGTAAAGATCCCCTGATCGGAGACTTGTTTTTGCGGAAGATAGGATATTTCCCTCGGGTAAAATACCATTATATCCAGAAGGAACATGGTTGCGACTATACCATGCTTATCTATTGTACGGATGGTGAGGGATGGTATGAGATCTATGGCGAAAAACATATTCTGCGAAAGAATGAATACATCATACTTCCGCAGAATACTCCTTATGCTTTTGGGGCCAACAATGAAAATCCCTGGACTATCTATTGGTTGCATTTTAAAGGCAAGAACTGTAAATATTACCAGCCGGGAAGTTGTGTTCCGCGCAGCATTACCCCCGACAATCATTCACGCCTTCAAGACCGCCTGCTGTTGTTTGAGGAAATCTACCATTGTTTTTCTCTGGCATATATCCCGGAATACATGCGGTACACTTCGGCCTGCCTGCATCTGTTCCTGTCCTCTTTCATTTATCTGGAACAGTACCGTTCCATACAGACCTTTATCAATAAGGATCTGAGCTTTTCAGGAAAAGTCATCCATTTCATGCAGGAAAACTTACAATATAATATAACCCTGGAAGAACTGGCTGCTCACTTTAAATATTCAGCATCACACTTTTCCATGCTGTTTCAGAAGGAAACCGGTTCTTCACCGATAAATTATTTTCTCAGATTGAAAATACAGAAGGCCTGTCAATATATTGAACTTACGGATTTGAAGTTACAGGATATTGCAACTGCCATCGGCTTTGAAGAACCGGCTTATTTTTCCCGTTTGTTTACGAAAATCATGGGAATGACTCCGTCAGCTTACCGGAAACAGGAAAAGGGTTAAAAGCAATTCTTTTTAATCGCTTTCAGCCATCCTGCGGCGTGGGTTTCCTGACCTTTTTCAGAGAAATGAACACCGTCTCCGCGTTGAAATGCTTTGTTCAGCTTGTCCGTGTCCGGCCCCTCAAAGATATCATCATATTTTTTCGCCAGTTTCTTTTGAGCATTGCGTATGGCCGGATCATTTCCTTCATTTTCATTGACACAATAAGGATGATACGAGGCTACTGCGACACCTATCGGGCTGTTTATTCCTCTGCTTCTGAATACTTCGCGTATGGTTTCAAACATGCGTATGTAGTTTTCTTCAGAAGTGTTGCTGATGTTGTCCGATTCGCCCTGGTGCCATAAAATGCAATCAGGAGTGATATGTTGTTCTTTCAGCTGTTCAACCGTTTCAATCAGTCTGTTATGAAGAGGACCTCCTTTTGCCCAGGCAGAGATTTCTACACCTCCTACACCGATGGGAATGATTGTCACCTGACCGGTACATCCGTCTTCAATGAGCTTGTCGGCGAGTCTGTTCCAGACACTGCCTCCGTTGCCTGTTGCACCGATCAGAGGATCTGCCGACGGATAAAGTTTCCCTTCAAAATAATTGTACACTTTATGCTTGGGAGTATAATTCCTCCATCCATGATTGGCTGAATTGGATTGTCCGAAGGTAAATATTATCATTCCTTTCCGGGCTTCTTCCAGAGGAACTTCCTGATAGTTCTCAGCCCAGCTGCGAAGCTGTTCGATGGCTCTGACAAGCACCCCGGCTTCACCACGGAATGTTCCGGAACCTTTGGGCTCGCCCGACTGGGTATACCATTCATTAAATCCTTTATTTCTGACCACTCTGGCCAGCATCGGACGAAGTTCCTCATAAGCCTCTTTGATAAATCCGTTTTCTGCCAGTCCCCATATCATGCGCGCTCCGAACCAGGTCCAGTCACCGCCGTTCTGATATCCGTACGGATACATGCCTACTCCCTTGAAGAAACCGGCCGGATAGGTCGGATACATGGTCAGTCCGATGGTCTGGGCTCCGGCTTTTCTCACATTCTCAAGCATGCGGTTGTTGGCCTGTTCGATTTCTTCTTTTGAAAGCAGTCCGGCAAGAATGGCTACAGCTGTTCCGCCATGGTAGTAGATCTGATTTTCGTCAAAATTCTGGGGAAACGGAGATCCGTTCAGATAGATGTGCGGTATGAATTTCTGCTTCTCCTTGTCCCACAGGTGCTTTCTGATATTCTGGGCCAGCTCATTCTTTACCTTTCCCCATTTGCTCTTGTAACCTTCGTTGGTTGTCATTTCCAGGAAATTATCTATGGCAAGCACCAGCATGGCATTATCATAGATATCAATGGTATAATGCGTATTCTCATCAATTTCTACTCCCCAGATATGTTCAGGCTGGACATCTCCCCAATCGGCTGTTGTTGCTCCTGTGATCAGGCCGTATTCCTGGTTATACTTATGTTCCATCAGGTATCTTAATGCCCATTCCATTCTTTCTTCCACAGTCTTGCCGGCTACCACCGATTTCAGATAATCCGTATTTCCGCTTTTCCGGATATACTGGTATACGGCCTGAATGAGTGAAGTCTCATGGTCTGTTTCCACGGTATTTTTGTGTGCGGCAAACTGGGGACATGTTTTTGACAGTCTGTATTTATATCCTCCGACATTATTTAAATCGGCTTTCCTGATATCAATATATCCGTCAACGATGTCACCTTCGGTCCCCTGGAAATGGAAGAAGGTATTCAGACAGTCCTGTACATTCTTGTCTGGCATCACATCCATAGCCACTTGAATGAAGGTATTGAAATCTCTGATCCATACTTCTCCGTATCCGTCACCTGCATTCAGTCCTGTGGACACGGTTTTGTATGCCATGCGATATACCTGATCCATTAAAGGATCTTCCAGAATGTTTTTTTGTACGATTCTGAGTTCTGCCTCTTTTTCATTACCGGCGTTTGCCTGTAGAGAAACCATGGAGCATAGCACTCCAAGACCCAGTATTGAAATCTTTCTGTTCATTTTCATATAAAAGGTTTAACAAGTTAATGAATAATAATCCAATTTACAATTTACAGAATAATCTGAATGATGTATGCAAAAGTAGGGCTTTTTATGCTGGAAAAATTGTATATAACTTCCAATTCGCTTGCATTATCTTACGATTTTACGGAATGCCCTTGCATAATAAGAAGTATTTGGCTATTTTTGGCTGACTTGAAAATTTAATTTATTCGTGGGGAATCTTCAGGTTCAACATGGAATGAATTAATAGAGGCGTATAACCCGCTGATAACTTACAGATTAAAACGACTATATGGCAAGTAATATTGAATTTATAGAATTTATCTGTTCCCAGCTTGAGGACTTAGGATGTGTACGTTACCGGAAGATGTTTGGTGATTATATGGTTTATCTCAATGAAAAGCCGATAATCTTAGTATGTGATGATATAGCATATATAAAGAAACATCCCGGTATTTCTGATATGATGCAAGATGCAGAAAATGGAACTCCTTATGAGGGAGCGAAGGAACATTACATCTTGGATGTAGAGCATAAGACGGCTTTACAGGAGGTAGTAAGTAGATTATGGAAATATTTGCCATATCCCAAAGAAAAACAATCTTCAATTGCATCAAAGAAAACAATACATCCTTTTCGTAAACTTCCTAATGTAGGAGTGCAGACTGAGCAGGATTTGCTGGCCATGGGATATACTTCTATCGACTCTCTTAAAGGAGTGAAGGCTGATGAATTATATCAGAAAGAGTGTGATTTACGGGGGTGTTCTATAGATCGTTGTCAGCTCTATCTGTACCGTGCACTGGAATATTATATTAACTCTGAGAATCCGGATATGGATAAGTGTAAATGGTGGTACTGGAAAGATGATTATTTTTATCCTTCGCCATGTGGAGCCAGATGTGTAAATTGTCCGTCTTTTCCAAAAGAATGTAAAGGATGCAGAAATATTAAAGGCAGGGTGTTTTGGACTCAGTACACAGGTGATACGGTATGTCCTATCTGGAAATGCTGTAGTGAACATAATCGGGAAAACTGCGGAAGTTGTCCGGATTTACCATGTGCCCGCTTCATGAAAGATCCTACTATATCAGATGAGGAAAATGAAGCCAATCTGAAACAGATGATTGATAACCTTTCGGAATTTGTCAAATAACTTATCCCGAATTAAAAATGAGTTGATAGCGAATTTTTAATTTCTGTGCCAAAAGATGAAATCTTCCATTATATCACGCGGAATTTCCCATAAAACACTGTTTTCTACAGCATCCA